>OOAO01000049.1_pt1 | contig 130797 bp, 106 predicted proteins | sample 1671821 | NCBI WGS metagenome assembly OOAO01 (sample SAMN06348196, study PRJEB24527) | human gut metagenome | biome: human gut; feature: ankylosing spondylitis patient; material: feces | host: Homo sapiens | place: China | collected 2015-10 | reverse complement strand
AACAACAGGTTCAGACATCATGCTGAACAATTACTTGTACGACTTCTTGTCGCACACTCTCTGCAAAGATAGAATAAAAAGAAGCAAAATGAAAATATAGATGTATTTAGTCGTCTTTTCAGTGAAATATGCCGCATTCTCCGTATATTTGTACAATGAAATATATTTATGTTGCCATTGGTTCCATATCTTTAGTACTGGGGGTTATAGGAATATTTCTTCCTATACTGCCTACTACGCCTTTCTTGCTGCTTTCTGCCGCATTGTTTTTCAGAGGCTCGCCACGTTTATACACCTGGCTGCTAGAACACAAGTATTTGGGACCGTATATCCGCAGTTTTCGTGAGGACAGAGCCATTCCGCTCCGAGCTAAAATTATCTCTGTTTCATTACTTTGGATTACAGCTATTCACTGTGTGCTTTTTTTATTTCCATATTGGTGGCTCAAAGGAATAATGGTCGTAGTGACTATCGGTGTTACTATTTATATTTTGTCTTTTAAAACCCGTTCTCCCCGATGAACAAATTAACTTTTTGTAACCGCAATGAGGCTATAGCCCGCATGAACCGGTTGGGAAAGGAAAGAACCCGATTTTTCTTTCTGATTAATTTTGATGAAACGGAATGTCTGGTCTCAAAACTGGATGATATCCCTGCCGGGCAACTGGCTTTTATTTTTCCTGAGATAGCGAATGTATGTTCTGTATCAGAATTGAAACCTGAAAATATTTTCTGGAAGGCTTATCCGCAATCGTATGAAGAATACTTACGTTCGTTTGATATTGTACATCGTAATTTGTATGCGGGAAATTCATTTCTGACAAATTTAACGTGTGCCACTCCGGTTGAAACGAATCTTTCTTTATATCAAGTATTTCTTCACGCTACGGCACGATATAAGCTTTGGTATGATGATCGCTTTGTTGTGTTTTCACCTGAAACTTTTGTCCGTATAAAAGAGGGCTATATTTATTCGTTCCCGATGAAAGGAACAATTGACGCTTCGTTGCCCGATGCGAAGGAAGTATTGCTGAGGGATGAAAAAGAAGCGGCAGAGCATGCTACGATTACAGATCTGATACGAAACGATTTGAGCCGGGTGGCTACTGAAGTGACGGTTACGCGCTACCGCTATCTGGACGAACTGCATACTCATTGTGGAAGGTTGCTTCAGATGAGTTCTGAAATCAGAGGGCGTTTACCTGAAAACTATCACGAAAAGTTGGGGTCGTTGTTCTTCGAACTCCTTCCTGCCGGTTCTATTACCGGTGCTCCCAAGAAGAAAACGGTGGAGATAATCCGTGAGGCAGAAACATACGACAGAGGTTTTTATACCGGAGTCATGGGATATTTTGATGGTAAGAATCTGGATAGTGCTGTCATGATCCGTTTTCTGGAACACACAGATGGTGGATTCGTGTATAAAAGTGGGGGAGGAATTACATTCCGCAGTACGGCCCGAAGTGAATATGAAGAAATGATACAGAAAATATATGTGCCGATTTATTGAAACAATTCGTATAGAAGGTGGAAAGGTGTGGAATCTGTCCTATCATAATGCCCGTATGAATACAACCCGAAAAAGAGTGTGGGGCAATTGTTCCGCACTTTCTTTGGAGGATATTCTGAAGCCAGAACCTTGGCAGGAACGGACACGCTGCCGGGTAGTATATGGAGAGAACATAGAGGAGGTCGTATATATTCCATATACGATAAGGCAGGTTTCTAGCTTGAAACTGGTGTCTTGTGATGATATCGCATACGAACTGAAAAGTGCAGACCGTAGCATGCTGGACAAGCTTTTTGCCTTGCGTGGAGAGAAAGATGATATACTGATTGTGAAGAATGGCAGGATTACCGATACATCGATTGCCAATGTCGCCCTCTGGAACGGAACAGAATGGCATACCCCTTCTTTTCCGTTGCTGAAAGGAACGCAGCGTCAGTTTTTACTTGACAGAAAGCAGATAATAGAAACAGACATATCCGTAGAAAACCTTTCTTCGTATTCCCGGATATGTCTGTTTAACGCCATGATTCCCTTTGGAGAGATAACGCTCGGTTGTGAGGAGTTGGACTATTAGATAGGCCAACCTTCTTCTTTCAGCGCTTCTTTCAGTTGTAAAAATCTTTCGGCTTCCACATCGTTGTCGATAAATTTATCGAAGTTTGCGATGTTCATAGCAGCCCAAGTCTTGCCTTTTTCCACTTCTGTGTCTGGAGCAAACGAAAGATATAATTTCATCGCTTTCTGATAGTCACCTTCCAGCATCCAGTAATGTGCCCGGTAACTGATAACGGCAGGCAGCTTCTTAAACTGTTCGGGCAGACATTTATAAATCATATCGGCAGCTTCCGACTGCGAAGCCAGTACGGCATAATACATACCGTCTATTTGTGTATCAATTCCCTTGCGTGTCGTGACAAAAGCATCATAAATCTGAATGCTTAATATCTGGTTGATAATAAATATCCGTGGAACGGGAGTGTGTGCGCACATGGCCATGATGTGGTCAGTATCTATTTCACCATCGAACATATCACGGAATATTTTTTCATAAGGCAGTCTGACACTGGATATGCCTTGCGGTTGGAAACAAATCCAGTATAAATTGCGTTCTGAGATTCGTCCGTTTTTGTCCCGATATGTGATGTGAATAGGGTGATAGCAGCAAATAGCCATAAGCAATGCTTCTGCAACTTCTTCTCCATTACCTTCTTCCGAGAAATCGCATGTCATGACGTCTGTAGCGAAAGGTGTTTCCATACCTTCAATTTTTGCGATCTCGTTGTATGGGATAAAGTGATTTTCTTCTAGCACCACTTCTTTCCCTTCTACTCCCCAGATGAACAACTCTGCTTTTAATTGCAGCGTACGTGATTCGTAAATATACTGACAACCGTTTGTTTCTGAAGTGATTCGAGTATATGGATAGTGCAAGGTACTTTCTTCCAGCCGTGCTTTCATTTCCTGATAAGCTTCCAGTATATCCGAAGAATGAGGCTGTTGCTCTTCTTCCTTTTGAGGAGTTTCCGGTTCGGCCGTTACTTTTTCATTCTCAGGTTGAGGAAGAGGTTGTTCTTCCTTGTCTGATTCTGGCTGAGCGGTTTGCATCTGTTCCTTTTCATGAATCAGTTGCTCTTTTTCCTCTAATAAAAGATGCATCTTTTTCTGCAATTCTGAAAGGTTGGCTTTCAAAGTTGAATTCTCAGATTGGATAGCATCTAATTTTTCCTGAGTTTCGGAAAGTTCTCTTTGCAAGGCTGTATAGTTTTTTGCAAGATCTTGTGAAGATTTTTCAGATTGTTCTTCCAGTTCCTTTTTATTAGCCTCGAGGATTTCTTTTTGTTTTTCTACTTCAGCCAGTTTTGCTTCCAGCTCTTTCTTGCTGGCAGCGATGGTTTCTTTCTGTTTATCTGCTTCGGCCAGTTTTTCTTCCAGTTCTTTCTTGCTGGCAACGATAGTTTCTTTCTGCTGTTCTGCTTCGGTCAGTTTTTCTTCCAGCTCTTTCTTGCTGGCAGCAATAGTTTCTTTCTGCTTTTCCGCTTCAGTCAGTTTTTCTTCCAGCTCTTTCTTGCTGGCAGCAATAGTTTCTTTCTGCTTTTCCGCTTCAGTCAGTTTTGCTTCCAGCTCTTTCTTGCTGGCAACGATGGTTTCTTTCTGTTTATCTGATTCAGCCAGTCTTGCTTCCAGTTCTTTCTTACTGGCAGCAATAGTCTCTTTCTGTTTATCTGATTCAGCCAGTCTTGCTTCCAGTTCTTTCTTACTGGCAGCAATAGTCTCTTTCTGTTTTTCCGCTTCAGTCAGCTTGGCCTCTAGTTCTTTCTTGCTGGCAGTGATAATTTCTTTCTGTTTATCTGCTTCAGCCAGTTTTTCTTCTAGTTCTTTCTTGCTGGCAGCAATAGTTTCTTTCTGTTTATCTGCTTCAGCCAGTTTTTCTTCCAGTTCTTTCTTGCTGGCAGTGATGATTTCTTTTTGCTTTTCTGCTTCGGCAAGTTTTGCTTCCAGTTCTTTCTTACCGGCAGCAATAGTCTCTTTTTGTTTTTCCGCTTCAGTCAGTTTTGCTTCCAGTTCTTTCTTATCAGTAGCTAGAACTTCTTTCTGTTTTTCAGAATCGGCTAGTTGATTTTTTAATTGTTGAATATCATTATCTCGTGAAACAATTTCTTGTTCAGAATATTGCATTTTCTCCAATCCGGTTGCTTTGTCGGATTGAAGTCTGGATATTTCAGTTTGGAGATGTGAAATCTCTTTCTGATGTTCTGCAATTGAGGTTTGTAATTGGGTGAGTTCAGTTTGTGCAAGTGATAACTCTTCCTGTGTTTCGGTTAGCTGAGTACGTTTATAAGTTGCTTCTTTATTAGCATCTTTGACTTCAAATGAAAGTTGCTGATTCTTTATTAATAAAGCTTCGTTGTCGTTTTGTAATTGTTCAATATCAATGCCTGTCAGCTTTTTGATCAGATGAAAAGTGAATTTACCCATAACTGTGTAAAAAGATAATTTGGTTAATGAATGTTGCAAATTACGTAAATATTTCTGAATGTTCAGTATAAATGCGGTTTAAATTGTATCTTTTTGCATGAAAAATCCAATCTATTTCAATCTTTATCATTAGTTTTGTACTTCATTTTAGAAAAATAAGAAAAATGCAAGATTTTATAACACACAATGAATATTTAACTGGAAATCGGGCGAATAGTTTGATTAATCGCAAAATGATATTCCGTATATTGGGTATTTTATTGTTTATAGAAGGTGGGCTGTTTTTATTATGTGCAGGTGTTTCCCTGTGCTATCAGGAACATAGTTATATTTATTTTCTTTATTCAACCTTATTGGCCGCAGCTGTCGGTTGCGTGCTGTTGTTCCTTGGTCGTAATGCAGAAAATAAGCTTTCTCGTCGTGATGGCTACTGTATTGTTGCATTTACATGGCTTTTATTTACTACGTTTGGAATGCTTCCTTTCTACCTCAGTGGCGAAATACCTTCTGTTACCGATGCTTTCTTTGAAACGATGTCAGGGTTTACAACCACAGGTGCAACGATTCTTGATGATATTGAGTCACTGTCGTATGGAATGCTTTTCTGGCGTAGCTTTTCTCAGTGGATTGGAGGTTTAGGAATTGTCTTTTTTACGATAGCGGTATTACCGATATTCGGAGTCGGAAATCAGGTTCTGTTTTCTGCTGAAGCGACAGGGGTGACTCATGATAAGATTCATCCGAAAATCAGTATAATGGCTCAGTGGCTATGGACTGTATATTTGCTTCTTACAATAACGGAAACAATATTGTTGATGTTGGGAGGCATGAATTTGTTTGATGCAGTCTGTCATTCGTTTACAACTACTGCTACGGGAGGATATTCTACTAAACAAGATAGTGTGGCATATTGGAATTCTCCTTTTATAGAGTATGTGATAGCGATTTTTATGGTCCTGTCGGGAATAAACTTTTCATTATATTTTATGTGCCTGAAAGGAAAATTCTTCAATCTGTTCAAAGACGATGAATGTAGATGGTTCTTGATGTCTGTAGGCATAGTAACTTTACTTATCACAGTTCCTTTGGTCATGCAAAACCATTATGGATGGGAAGAAGCTTTTCGGAAGGCATTTTTTCAAGTAGCAAGTATTCATACATCTTGTGGGTTTGCTACTGATGATTATAATGTATGGCCTCATTTTACATGGATGCTTTTGATTTATACAATGTTTGCAGGAGGTTGTACCGGCTCTACCGGCGGGGGAATAAAGAATATGCGTTTGCTTATTCTTTTCCGTAATATGAAGAATGAGTTCAGCCGTCTGATTCATCCTCGTGCTGTATTACCCGTAAAGGTAAATCAGCAGGCACTTTCTCTTTCTACGATCTCTACTGTAAATACTTTTATTTTATTGTATTTGATTTGTATTTTTGTAGGCTGGGTAGCTTTAATGTTTATGGGACTTGAACTTACAGAGTCTTTTGGACTGGTAGTTTCTAGTTTGGGTAATGTCGGACCTGGTTTAGGTGCATATGGACCTGCCTTTTCGTGGAGTGCTCTTCCTGATCTTGCTAAATGGTTACTGTCTTTTATGATGTTAATAGGAAGATTGGAGCTATTTGGCATTCTGCTGATGTTTTCGCCTGGTTTTTGGCATAAACGTTGACCTTTCTGTTAGGTATCGAAAAGTCTTGTATAGAGAAGTTTAATACTGATTATTGCATAAGATAAATAGCCGTATCATTACTTAAATAAAGTTTGATACGGCTATTTTTTATTCTAAAAGTAACTATCCTATACTTTCTGGAATGCTCATTTAATTTTGAGGCACTCTCATGTTTGTATTAATAATAGTTCTGAAGCTAGAACGAAAATTTGTTAGTCGATAAAGCGTTTGGTCAGTTCATCAAATTCGTCTATTCTTCTATCACGCAAGAATGGCCACCAGCGACGAACATTTTCGCTTCGGTTCATATCTATCTCTACTACGAGATTTTCTTCTTTCAGATTGCTTGCTTGTGCAAGAATTTCTCCTTGTGGTCCGGCTACGAAGCTATTTCCCCAAAATTGGATACCATTGGTTTGTCCGGAAGGATCAGGTTCAAGTCCTACTCGGTTTACAGCGATGACAGGAAGTCCGTTTGCAACGGCATGGCCACGCTGTACTGTTACCCATGCTCCAAGCTGACGCATCTTTTCATCTTGTGTATCACTGCTTTCCCATCCGATTGCTGTTGGATAAATAAGTAGCTCTGCACCTTTTAAAGCCATCAGTCTAGCTCCTTCTGGATACCATTGATCCCAGCATACTTGAACACCTAGTTTACCCAGACTTGTTTCTATTGGCTCAAATCCCAGATCACCTGGAGTGAAATAGAATTTTTCATAATAGGCAGGATCATCTGGTATATGCATTTTACGATATTTTCCCGCAATACTTCCGTCAGAGTCGAATACAACGGCTGTATTGTGATAAAGTCCGGGTGCACGACGCTCAAATAGTGAAGTAACCAATACTATATGATAAGCTGCTGCTATTTCACTATAAAATCCGGTTGACGGTCCGGGGATAGGCTCTGCCAGATCAAATAAAGATGTATCTTCTGTTTGACAGAAATAGGGGGTATTATGTAATTCCTGTAGAACAACAAGTTGTGCACCGGCTTGTGCAACAGAAGCAATATTACGGTGCAATTTTTCCAAATTTATTTTCAGGTCATTCGTACATGCTTGTTGTACGATACCTACTCGAATGGTTCTTTTCATATCGGTTAAAATTTTAATGTTTGCTGTTTTTTACACTTTCCGGATATTGCATGGTAACGCAATGCAATGAGCCATGCTGCTTAATTAGTGGGCAACAATCTATTCCTACAATATCTTTTTCAGGAAAAGCTTGTGCTAATATCTGAGCAGCCTTTTGATCGTTATCCGGTTGGTTGTATGTCGGATACAATATGGCATCATTCATTATCAGGAAATTGGCATATGTTGCAGGCAGACGTTCACCTTCTTCATCATAAATAGCTGTTGGCATAGGCAGAGGAAGCAAGCGGTATGGTGTATTCTCCAGTGTACGGAACGTTTTCAGCTGTTCTTCCATTTTACTGAGTTCATCATAATGTTCATCTGCGCTATCTGTACATTGTACATAAACAATAGTGTTGTCCGGACAAAGTCTAGCCAATGTATCTATGTGGCTGTCAGTATCATCACCTGCAAGGAATCCGTGATCCAGCCATAAAACTTGTTGAAGATTAAATCTTTCTTTTAAGTATAGCTCTATATCCTCACGTGTCATTACGTCGTTCCGATTAGGAGCGAGGAGACAGGTAGAAGTTGTAAGCATGGTTCCTTTACCATCACTTTCGATAGATCCTCCTTCAAGTATAAAGTTACGACAGTTTGTATAACTTCCTTTTAACAGATTGCTCTGATATAAATTCCAGTTTATCAGGTTATCTTTATTTGCTGCAAACTTCATTCCCCAACCATTAAAACAGAAATCTAGCAGCAGGGGAGTCCCGTCATTTTGGAGCAATGTGATAAAGCCGTGATCGCGTGCCCAAGTATCGTTAGTCGGGCATTTTACAAAATGTATGTTGTCTTTATATTTGAAGTCTTTTAATTTTTCTGGATATTCAGGGGCAATCAGTAAAAGAGGTTGCCGGGAAGCTATTTCACTGGCGAGGTTGAAAAAACATGTTTCTACTTCATCTAACATGTAGTTCCAGTCGGTTCCGCTATGCGGCCACGTCAGCTGGATGTAGCTTTGTGGATGCCATTCGGCGGGTAAGAAATAATTCTTTTCCATAATGAGATAGTTTGTTTTATAATGTTGTTGTTCTTTTCTTATTGGCTGTTGCGCTTGCTGCGACGTTTTAATAGAATCCAGTCAAATAATTCGCGCCAGTTCGTAAAATCTTTTTTATACATTAAACCTATTCCTTGTGTTGTCAGAGTAGATTTTGTAAAGTATCTGTCGTTGGTTTGATTATATCCTTTCAGACGGAAATCACCGTTTTTAGTCAGTAGCCACATTGCTTCAAAATCTCCTACGAAGTTGGTGTTACGCATAGGATTATCGCGGTAACCGAAATTACCATTAATAATCAATCGGTTGTTAAGCAGTCTTCCTGAAAGAATAGCTTCTGCCTCTACGTCAGTCCACCCTTTATCGCCTGTACTTAAATTGGTTCCCACGTTCCAGTTCTGGCTGTCTATTACTTGAGAAAGCATATTATTTAACTGTCCGGAAAGTGTGCTGAAAGCCAGTGAACTTGTTGCATCCGACTGATTGGCATTGTTGGTATAATCAAAGGTATAAAACTTTCCAATACTCAACAAATAAATGATTTGTGTATTCATTTGCTCTTCTGTACTGGTTAAACTTCGTACCAATTCCCGGTCTTCATCGCTAACGGTCGGCAAGTCCAGGTCGAATTTTAATGTAGGAGCAGTCAGGTTACCTCTCAGATTCAGTAAACAGTTTACCTTTACAGTTCCTTTAGTGTTTGAAGCATCAGCCACTAAATCATTTAATGAAGCAGAGTTAACGGTATAAACAGCCTGTACATCCAGATTGGCTTCTCGTGGATTTCCGTTGAATGAAACTGTTCCTCCTGATTGCAGGATGAAATCTTTATGGATAACATTCTGCATGCTCATTTTGTATATTCCTTCTTCGATATTGTAGTTACCGAAAATCTGGAAATCTCCTTTATTATAATAGTTGATACGCAGGTTGCCGGTTCCGTTTGCAGAAATGTTATCTCTTGCTATAGGATCCATGACGATACGCATGGTAGCAGCCGGAGTTGCTTCTATCTGGAGATTAATGTGGGTATCAGTAGGAGTGTCTTCTTCCTCCTTATTATCTGTTTTGTTTAAATGATGATATAATTCAGTCTGAATGTTTTCTTGCTGTCTTCGGGGAGTCTTATCCACAAATTTTATAAATTGTGTATTGGTCGCTTCAGCTGCTGTGGCGGTTACGTATGTGAACTTTGTTTGTGGATCAGTTCGTAATGTCCCGTCCACAGTAAGTGTATTGTTTCCCCCGCGCAGCAACACTTCTCCAGTTGTATATATTTTACCATAGAAAGGAAATTCAGGTGTTTCCTTTTCCGTGTGATATACCAGCATATTGTTTGTGTTGAACCGGAAATCATACATCAGATTCTTTAGTTTTGTATGTCTGAGTGCGCCATTAACTAACCCGGTATGTCCTTCGGGGTCTGTTACTTGTATGTTATCGAAGGCAAAGTGCCCTGAGCTTATACGGAATGAGTCTGCATGAGCGGTGAATGATGTATTAAGGATATTTACTTTCATGCTGGCATCTGCTTGAGCACATCCCTCCAAGTCAAGTCCGGAGAAAGGACCGTATAATCGGACGCGTCCAAAGACTCTTCCCTGCATATTTGTAAATATATTCTCTACAAAAGGTTGTAGGAAGGAAAGATTTGTACCTCCTGCCTGAATATTTAAGTTTAATCCTTTTTCCTTAGGCGAAACATACCCAGTTACATTAGTGAAGTAATGATCATTCTCTTTTATGTCGGCATGTAAGCGTACTCCTCCTAATTCATTGTCCCATTCACCTCTTATATCTCCCTGACCTAATAACGCATCGTTCAGAGAAAAGTCTTTTACGTTGAGTCGGGTATACATCACCGGATTGTCAAGTACATTATGTAAGTGTACACGTCCAGTTACTAGACCATTGAATTTAACTGCATGAAACTGAATTATATCCATTACATATTGCAAATCGATATTGCTCAAATCCACCAGACAAGAGTCTGTTGTTTCCTTTCCAATACGTCCGTTTGCACGTACATATTGGTTTTGATGCTCAAATAGGAAGTTGTCGATTTCTATCAGGTTTTTATCAATGGTTATTTGTGATGGATGTATTTTCCATATCGTATCATTTAAGATAATTTTGCTTGGACGCAGGTCTATCATCGTCGATAAGCGATTACTTTCTTCTGACTTATGGAAACTTGTAATAGCTTCTACCATACCGCTAAAAGTGGAAGGAACATTATTTCCCCAATGGATGGTAGTTTTTAATTTATCGTCGCTGACCCGAGAATTTACAGCCAAATTAATCATTGCACCTTTTTGCAGACGTTTGTTTATACGCACTTGGCATTGCAGTTCATCTGAAGTGTTATTACACAATAACGTTCCTGATTCGAAATATGAGTCGTTGTAAACAAATGCTGGAAGATAACCTCTAATTTGCAACCGTGTACGGTTATCATCAAAATATCCGTTTAATGTAGCCGGCATGTACAGTTCAACAGGGATTTTGAATACTTTTGAGAATAACTCTGTATCTTCCAGCTGGAAATTGAACTGAAAATCATTGTTTGTTTCAGGCAATTCCTTGTTGAGAACGAGTAATGACGGAATGTACCGTTGCAATGTCTTCAATATACTTGCTGGAAGAGTACGGTAAGAATAGTTCCCTTTGACAAAGCCATTGAGGAAAGGAGAACGGATTTCTATTTGTTTTTCCTGACTATTACTTACGTTTCCGGCAAATATGCTTAAGTTTTTTAAGAAATAACATTGATCTTTTTCTGGAGCGTTGACCAGTACGCTGTCAATACTGATTTTTCCCTGCATGTCATCAATGGAGTGTCCGCTGAAGTCGGCAGTCAGATTCAGTGACATATCTGTATCTTTATATTGGTCTGTCAGATTCAGATCGTTAGGACGGAAGTTACGTACCACAGCTTTTAGATTGAAATCAGGCACAGCTTGTCGTGTCGCAACATGTCCGTTTATCTCAATGTTTGCATTGCTGTCGTCCAAAGATAATTTTCCGTTAAATCCTCCTGGAGTATATTGTCCGTCAAGCATGATGTTGCGGTACTCATACTGCTTGTATGTAAACGAAGAAATTACTCCCTTAATATATGATTCAGCTTTGCCGTCATGATATTTGAAACCTTGCAATTCTATGTCGAATGTTGTGCTTCCCAGTGTCTTTTCCTGGTTTAACAAGGTTCCTAATTGTAATTCCGGACTGATTATTTTTCCAGAATAAGAACGTAGATGGGTTAATGTATCGGAGTGCATGGTTACATTGGCCCGAATACTTCCTACATCTGTAAGAAGTGTGCCATGTGTTGTTAATTGATTCAGATAACCGGAGATATCTCCGTTGAAATTTATGTCCCCAATCCGTTTCAGAATATCGGGAACATTGTTTTTGCCACTTAGGTTATAAAGTAACCAGTTAATACCTTCTTTATCTACTTCCAGTTGCGACAGGTTACCGAAAAGGAACATATTATTTTTTTCGTTCCAGTGGTTTATCATAGCTTCTGCTTTCAGCAAAAGACTTTGAGTATTGTTTGATATATAAATGTCTGTACACTTGGTTTGATATCCTTTTCCGTCCAACGACATGCGCAGGTTTATAGCTTCATTGAAATGAGCTAGTGCAGGTACAAACATGGCAAAGTCAGCCAACGTAATACGAGCTCTCATATGAGCCATATATCGTGTGTCATTGTTTATTACAGGAGCAGATGAAGCACTGTCATATGTTGCAGCAAGCGTATCTATATTCAGTTCACTGTTAGGAAAAGAAACCTCAATATTGTTTGCCTGTAATCCATGGTGATTGGCTGTAATTTTCAGTGCCAGTTTCTTTAATTTGAATCCACTCTGTTCGTTGAAACTTATACGTTTGATTTGCGCATTGAGAGAATCAGGGGTTAAGGCTTTCAGTGAAAGTGTTGCTGAAAGATTCTGTATGCCTAAATGGTTTGAATTGAAACGTCCAGGAGTTTGAGCTTCGGAAAGTAAGTCATAATAGACCTGTCCGCGACGAATCAATACGGAATTAATACGCAGATCGATGGTTGATTTTTTCTTGATTGTATCTTTTGAGGCAAATGCATCAAGTACAAACTGGAAATTTGTCTTACTGTCAGGGGTCGGACGGTTGAGGTGAGCGTTCAGACCAAAAAGCTGTACACTGCTGATGCGTATTTTGCCGTGTAATAAAGACGATAACTCCATCTTAGCAGATAAACGGTTTATTTTCAGCAGCTCCTTGCCAGACTTGTCTTCCAGATATACATTCTGTATAATGACACGGTTCAGCAGTCCTAAATCGATATTTCCGATTCTGACCTCAGTCTGCATGATACGGCTGAGCTCCTGAGCCGTAAAATCGGACAGCCGTTTTTGAATAAAAGGAATACTCAAAACGGCGATAATTCCGAAATAGCATACCAAAGCTAATATGATGGTAGATCGGACAATATGTTTTATACTTCTGAACTTGCTCATGGGTATGACTCAAAAATTAATCAAAATTACAAATATCGCTCGAAGTAATCTATATTTTACCTTCTTATTTTATTATTTTTAAAATACAAATTCGTACTTTTGGCACATTATTTAGAAACTAACACATTTAAGGTATATGAAGAAGAACATAATGTTAGCATGCCTGATGGCAATGGCACTGGGAGCACAGGCTCAACAGGGGGGGATTACACAAGACATGTTGAACCAAATCAAAAGTAGCTATAAGCATACGCCGGCAGATAAGGCTATTTATAATGCCATGGCTGAAACCAGTATAGCAGTACTTGCGAAAAATCATGAAAATCTGGCTAATTTCGATACTAACTTCACCAATAAAGTTGTTTCACATGGCATAACAGACCAGCAGCAGTCTGGACGTTGCTGGCTTTTTACCGGATTGAACGTATTGCGTGCTCAAATGATGGCTAAATATGGTCTGGACGAAATGGAGTTCTCTCAGAACTATTGCTTTTTCTACGACCAGTTAGAGAAAGCTAATCTTTTCTTGCAGGGGATTATTGACACGCGTGAAAAACCAATGGATGATAAGATGGTAGAGTGGTTATTCCGCAATCCTATAAGCGACGGAGGACAATTTACTGGTATTTCAGATGTTATAGGTAAGTATGGAGTAGTTCCGTCTTCGGTTATGCCAGAAACCTATAGTAGTGAAAACACATCACAGATAGCTCGTCTGGTTGGCTTGAAGTTGAGAGAGTTCGGTCTGCAATTACGTGATGAGGCTGCAAAAGGAGTAAAGGTTTCTGCACTTGAAGCTAAAAAGACAGAAATGCTTTCTACCGTTTATCGTATGCTTGCCTTAGCATTCGGTGAACCTGTAGAACGTTTTACCTGGACTATGAACGGTGAAACGAAGGAGTATACTCCACAGTCTTTTTATCAGGAATATTTGGGAAATGACTTAACCAATAATTATGTCATGCTGATGAACGACCCCAGTCGTGAATATTATAAATGCTACGAAATAGATTTTGACCGTCATGTTTATGATGGAAAGAACTGGACTTACGTCAATTTACCTGTTGAGGATATAAAAGCAATGGCTATTGAATCAATAAAGGATAGTACAATGATGTATTTCTCTTGTGACGTCGCGAAATTCTTAGACAGTAAGCGTGGTACTCTCGATTTAAAGAATTTTGATTATGAATCACTGATGGGTACTACGTTCGGAATGAATAAGAAACAGCGTGTCCAGACCTTTGCCAGTGGATCCAGCCATGCTATGACTTTGATGGCTGTAGATTTGGATAAAGACGGTAAGCCGAAGAAATGGATGGTTGAAAACAGTTGGGGAGCAGAGGCTGGTTATAAGGGACATCTGATTATGACCGATGAGTGGTTTGACGAATATATGTTCCGTCTGGTAGTAGAAAAGAAATATGTACCAGAAAAGGTACTGAATATTTTGAAGCAGAAGCCAATCCGTCTGCCGGCATGGGACCCAATGTTTGCTCCAGAAGAATGATGAGCAGATAAGTTTGTTTATATATTTTTGTAGACGTCCTGATGTTTTCTGAAAATACAGGTTTTCAGAATAAACATCAGGACGTTTATTTTTGGCTTTAGGGTTGTTTTTCTCTTCCTTTTTGCTTAATTTCGTAATTATCCTTAATTTAAAATCTGATTCTTATGAAGAAATATCGGAAAGCAAAATCGAAGTATATTGCTGTCTGTTCGTTAACCTTATGGTTATATCAGCCTGTAAATGCACAAATAGAGATTACAACTCTTCCGGATAGTGTGATAACGGTTGGATACGCTCGAGGTACACTGAAGAACATATCCGGTTCGGTAGAACAAATTACCGAACAGCAAATGAATAAAGAGCAAATAACTAATCCGCTGGAAGCTATTCAGGGACGAGTACCAGGATTGACTATCATGAAAAGCAGTAATGGTACAGCAGCTTTGGAATCTGTCCGAATGCGAGGAACCACTTCGTTGACAAGTGGTAATGATCCATTGATAATTGTAGATGGGGTGTTGGGCGATTTAAGTATGCTGACTTCGATCTATCCGACCGATATAGAAAGTTTTACAATCTTGAAAGATGCCTCAGAAACAGCGCAGTACGGTTCTCGTGGTGCCTCGGGTGTGATTAATATTACAACAAAAAAAGGAATCTCTGGTAAAACGCGTATTAATTACAACGGAAGCTTTGGCATTGCCCATGCTTATCGTCATCTGGATATGCTCTCTGGCGATGAATATCGGAAAGTAACAAGCGAGAATGGAATTTCTATTCTGGATAAAGGCTGTAATACTGATTTTCAAAAAGAAATAGAACAATTGGGCTTGCAGCAGAATCATAACATCGCTTTTTATGGTGGAGGAGATGCTTCCAACTATCGTGTTTCTTTGGGCTATCTGAACCGTGAGGGAGTGATACAGAATGAAAGCATGAAGCTTTTTACATCGAATATGAATATGTCGCAAGATATATTCAATAAATTTATCCAATGCGAACTTGGACTGTTTGGATCAGTCAAGAAAAATCGGAATTTGTTCGATTATCAGAAAACTTTTTATTCGGCAGCGGCTTTTAACCCTACTTTCCCTAACCATAAAGATTATACGACCGACGCTTGGGACCAGATAACTACTGCCAGCCAGATAACCAATCCTTTGGCTTGGATGGAGGTCAATGATCGTGATGATGTTTCTTATTTCAGTGCTCATGCCCGTTTGAATTTTAATTTGTCGCCCGACCTGAAATTTATTCTTTTCGGCTCGTATACTTATAATGATACAGAGAACTCACAGTATTTGCCCACTATAGTCTGGGCAAACGGACAGGCGTATCGTGGAAACCGCCGTTCGGAATCTGTCTTAGGGAATGCAATGCTTACATATCGGAAACAGTTGAAAAAGCATTTCATAGATGTATTGGGATTGGCAGAGCTGGAGAAAAATACATATACCGGATTTTATACTACGGTAACAAACTTTTCTTCCGATCTTATGGGGTTCGACAATCTTCAGGCTGGAGCTCTGCGTCCCTGGGAAGGAACAGGTTCTTATTATGAGGAACCTCATCTGGCGTCTTTCCTGGGACGAGTGAATTATACATATGACGACCGTTATGTACTGACAGTCAATGCTCGTACAGATGCATCTTCAAAGTTTGGAGCAAATCATAAATGGGGCTTTTTCCCATCTGTTTCTGCTGCATGGAATGTGTCAAATGAACAGTTTATGAAGCAGATTACCTGGATTGATAATTTGAAGTTGCGCCTTGGTTATGGACTTGCAGGAAATCAGGGAGGTATAGATTCGTATACGACGATGAATCTAGTCCGGCCCAATGGAGTCGCACCTGTCGGAAATTCTCCTGTAGTGACTTATGAAACATTACGCAATATCAATCCCGATCTGAAGTGGGAAGTAAAACATACTTTCAATGCCGGTTTCGATGTGGGCTTTTATGGCAACCGTTTGCTGTTGTCTGTCAATTATTACAACTCTAAGACAACCGATATGCTTTATAATTATCGGGTAAGTGTTCCTCCTTTTACCTACAATACATTGCTCGCCAATATTGGTTCTATGCGTAACAGCGGTACAGAAATCTCTGTTGGTATTACTCCATTGAAGACCAAGGATATGGAGCTGAATATCAATGCAAATATAACTTTCCAGAAGAACAAGTTGCTTTCGCTGAATGGTATGTATAATGGCGAATATATTTCGGCCTCGGAGTATACTGTTATAGCCGGACTTGACGGGGCAGGTTTTCATGGAGGATATAATAATATTGTATATCAGATTGTAGGACAGCCTTTGGGAGTTTTTTATCTTCCTCACTGTACCGGATTGGTTCCCGATGGTAATGGTGGATATAAATATGAAATCGCCGACTTGAATGGGGGAGGTGTAAATCTGGAAGACGGAGAAGACCGTTATGTGGCAGGTCAGGCTATGCCTAAGACCTTGCTTGGCTCAAACATTAGTTTCCGGTATAAACGTTTTGATGTATCGTTGCAGATAAACGGAGCTTTCGGACATAAAATATATAATGGAACTTCACTGACTTATATGAATATGAATATTCTTCCCGACTATAATGTCATGGAGGAAGCTCCCCGACAAATGATAAAAGATCAGACCGCAACTGATTATTGGCTGGAGGATGGAGATTATATTAATTTCGATTATCTGACAGTAGGATATGATGTTCCTCTGAAAAATACGAAGTTTTTACATAACATGCGTCTGGCGTTCACTGTCAACAACTTGGGAACAATAAGCGGCTATTCGGGATTAACCCCTCTTATAAACAGTATGACCGTAGACTCTACATTGGGAGTTGATGACAAACGGACTTATCCGTTGTCGCGTACCTATACTCTTAGTTTAAGTCTTAATTTTTAAATGTTTAGCCATGAAAAAAATATATATATTATTTTTGACTTGCACTTCGTTTTTCAGTATATCGTGCAGCAGTTTCCTTGAAGAAGATCCTCGGGATGGTTTATTGGGAGATAATGCTTATTCTACACTGCCGGCTCTCTATCGGAATTGTGTAGCATCGCTTTATAACTGTGTAGGCAGTTATAAAGACAGTGAGGGATTGCAGGGGACAGGGAGAGGTATCTATGACCTGAATACTTTTACGACCGATGAGGCTATTATGCCCACCCGTGGAGGTGACTGGTATGATGGTGGATTCTGGCAAGGACTCTACCTGCATCAGTGGGGAGTAAATAGCGATGCCATATTGAATACTTGGGAGTACTTGTTCCAGAGTATTAAGCTATGTAATTATTCGTTGGAGCAGATTGAACATTTCTCAGCGACACATACTGATAAAGAACTTCCGGCTTATAAGGCAGAGGTACGTGCCCTTCGTGCTATGTTTTATTATTATGCGATGGATTTATTCGGACGCATTCCTCTGCTTGTTACTTCCGATGCGGCCGGTGCGGAAATGAAACAGGCAGAGCGTGATAAGATTTTTACTTTTATCGTAAATGAATTGCAGGAGGCTGCTCCTTTCCTGAGCGAAGAGAAAAGTAATATTCCTGGTGAATATTATGGCAGAATGACAAAGCCTGTTGCTTATTTTCTGTTGGCTAAGCTGATGCTGAATGCTGAAGTATATATGGATTCCGACTGGACAGATGGTGTCTTTCCGGATGGCAGAAAAATCTTCTTTACTGTAAACGGAGAAAATCTCAATGCTTGGAAAGCTGCACAATATTACTGTACACAGATTTCTCAGATGGGTTATCAGTTAGAAAAAGATTATTCTTCAAATTTTGCCATATTCAATGAGTCTTCTCAGGAAAATATTTTTGTAATACCGATGAGCAAGACTTTATACACCAACCAGATGCAATATTTGTTCCGCTCCCGTCACTATAATCATGCAAAGGCCTATGGATTAGGAGGTGAAAATGGTTCAAGTGCAACGCTTGAGGTTTTGCAGACTTTTGGGTATGGCACAGACAAAGTTGATCCTCGTTTCGATTACTGCTATTTCGCCGATGAGGTGTACGATTTACAGGGAAATCCTATTCTGCTCGACGACGGCACTCCGCTGGTATATTACCCAGAGGCAATAGCCCTCGATGTTTCCAATTCGGTATATGAACAAACAGCTGGAGCACGTATGAAGAAATATGAAGTGGATAATACAGCATTAAAAGATGGAAAGTTGATGGATAATGATATTGTCTTGTTCCGTTATGCTGACGTGTTGCTGATGATGAGTGAGGCCAAAGTGAGAAATGGCGAAGATGGAACAGGAGAATTGAATGAAGTCCGTGCCAGAGTAGGAGCTTCGTATCGTGAAGCAACTCTTGAAAACTTGCTGGATGAAAGGCAGATGGAGCTGGCGTGGGAAGGCTGGAGGCGTCAGGACTTGATCCGTTTCCGTCAATTCACTCGTCCGTATAGCTTCCGTCCACAGCTTCCCGGTGAAGAAAACGGTTATACAACTGTTTTCCCGATACCTGAAAAGGTAATAGTGATGAATGGGGTGCTGAAACAAAATCCGGGGTATTGACAAATTATTTTATTGGATATTCCTTTTGGGGATTTTTGTTGTTCTTTGCATTGATTATAAGTTGTTTACGTGGACTTGGACTTGCCTTTGAAAAAGTATATGTTCTTTTCCCGAAAATATCTCGATATTTTCGGGAAAAGATGCTGAAGAATTTATACTTTTTTGATGGAATGTTATTAAGACTATGCTGTTGTTTTTCTTTTGTAATAAAAAATCTTCGTGGATCAGTGTTTTTTCGTTTTCGCATGTCGTCCGGATGAAATAACTTCTTGAGCTGATTCCGCCCGATTCTGATAGAATGTTTTTTCGGGGAAAAAACTGGCAGGAGAGCCCCGAAATCCCCCTCTAAGAGGTAAGTGCGAAATAGTAAAAATTGCTTTCTACATATTACAAAATGAAGACATTTTGTTCGTTTTTGTCACTTGTACTCAATTATATAAAGAATTTTTTCCGTAATAACCCGCTTGAAATTGTTTATTTCCATTCTTTTTTATTTAATTTTGCAGTCAAATTTATAAAACCATTTTTTATAACCCAATATGGCTAATTTAATAAAATTGCGTAAAGGTCTTGACATTAACCTGAAAGGCAAGGCGGCTGCTGAGGTAGTAGCTGTAAAAGAGCCGGGATTCTATGCATTAGTACCCGATGATTTTACAGGTGTAACTCCTAAAGTGGTAGTGAAAGAACAGGAATATGTTATGGCCGGAGGACCCTTGTTTATCGACAAGAATCATCCTGAAGTGAAATTTGTTTCGCCTGTAAGTGGCGTAGTAACTAGTGTGGAGCGTGGAGCTCGCCGTAAAGTAATGAGTATTACGGTAGAAGCTGCAGCAGAACAGGACTATGAAGAATTTGGCAAGAAAGATGTTGCCAAGATGGATGCTGCTGCTGTAAAGGAATTGCTGCTGGCAAGTGGTATGTTTGCCTTCATCAAGCAGCGTCCTTACGATGTTATAGCAGATCCGACAATTGCTCCGAAAGCAATCTTTGTGTCTTCATTCGACAGCAATCCGCTTGCTCCGGAGTTTGAATTTGCCTTGAAAGGTGAAGAAGCAAATTTCCAGGCAGGACTTGATGCACTGGCAAAAATTGCCAAGACTTATTTAAGTATTAGTGTAAATCAGAAAGCTGCTGCACTGACACAGGCTAAGAATGTTACTGTAACTGTATTCGACGGACCTCATCCGGCAGGAAACGTTGGTGTACAGATTAACCACATTTCTCCTATTAATAAAGGTGAAACTGTTTGGACAATCGATGCACAGGCTGTGATCTTTATTGGTCGTCTGCTGAATACCGGACGTGTGGATCTGACTCGCATGGTAGCAGTGACAGGTTCTGAAGTAAAGAAACCTGCTTATTGCAAGTTGAAAGTAGGTGCATGCCTGACAAATGTGTTTGCAGGTAATGTAAACAAGGAAAAAGAATTACGCTATATCAGCGGTAATGTGCTGACTGGTAAGCAAATTACAGCTAACGGCTTCTTGGGAGCATTCCACAGTCAGGTGACTGTGATTCCTGAAGGTAGTGATGTTCATGAAATGCTGGGATGGATTATGCCTCGTTTCAATCAGTTCAGTACTAGCCGTTCATATTTTAGCTGGCTGATGGGCAAGAAAGAATATACACTGGATGCTCGTGTAAAAGGTGGTGAACGCCACATGATTATGTCGAACGAGTATGACAAGGTGTTGCCGATGGATATCATGCCTGAATATTTGATCAAGGCAATAATCGCCGGAGATATCGACCGCATGGAACAGTTAGGTATCTATGAAGTTGCTCCTGAAGACTTTGCTTTGTGTGAATTCGTTTGCTCTTCTAAGATGGAATTACAGCGTATCGTTCGTGAAGGATTGGATATGCTCCGTCGTGAAATGTGCTAATACTAACCAAAAGAATTAATAGAATAAATGAAAGCGTTAAGAAATTATCTAGATAAGATAAAGCCTAACTTTGAAGAGGGAGGCAAATATCATGCTTTTCGTTCTGTATTCGATGGTTTCGAAACATTCTTGTTTGTTCCGAATACTACTTCGAAGACAGGTACGCACATCCACGATGCGATTGATAGCAAACGTATCATGTCACTCGTGGTTATTGCATTAATACCGGCTTTGTTGTTCGGTATGTATAATGTGGGCTATCAGCATTATCTGCATGCAGGCATCAGCGGTAGTTTTATCGAAATGTTTGGCTACGGTTTTCTGGCTGTATTGCCTAAAATCATTGTTTCTTATGTTGTAGGTTTGGGAATCGAATTCGTTGTTGCACAATGGAAGAAAGAAGAAATTCAGGAAGGTTTCCTTGTTTCTGGTATGTTGATTCCGATGATTGTACCTGTTGACTGTCCGTTATGGATGCTTGCTGTAGCAACTGCTTTCTCTGTAATCTTTGCAAAGGAAGTATTCGGTGGTACAGGTATGAACATCTTCAACCCTGCATTGATTACTCGTGCATTCTTGTTCTTTGCTTATCCTACTAAGATGTCTGGTGATGCCGTTTGGGTATCAGGTGACAGCATCTTCGGATTGGGTAAGACTGTTGACGGTTTGACTGCTGCAACTCCGCTGGGTGTTGCCAAGGTTGCTGAATGTCCTGAATTCTCTTGGGATATGGTTACTGGTCTGATTCCGGGTTCTATCGGTGAAACCAGTGTAATTGCTATTGCAATTGGTGCTGTTATCCTTTTATGGACTGGTGTAGCAAGCTGGAAGACAATGTTGTCTGTATTTGTAGGTGGAGCTGTCATGGGATGGATTTTCAATACAATTGGTCCTGATACAGGTGTGGCTCAAATGCCTTGGTACGAACACTTGTGCTTGGGTGGTTTCTGCTTTGGTGCTGTATTTATGGCAACTGATCCGGTAACTTCTTCACGTACAGAAAACGGTAAGTTTGTATATGGCTTCCTGATTGGTGCTATGGCAATCATTATTCGTGTGTTGAATCCGGGTTATCCAGAAGGTATGATGTTGGCTATCTTGCTGATGAATATCTTTGCACCGCTGATTGACTACGTTGTAGTTCAGAATAATATCTCTCGTCGTGCTAAACGTGCTATGTCTAACAAATAAAAACCGAATATACAATGAATACTAATAGTAACTCTTATACTATCATTTATGCTTCGGTAATGGTTGTTATCGTAGCATTCTTATTGGCTTTCGTGAACTCTTCTTTGCGTGATATTCAGGGAAAGAATGTAGAACTTGATACTAAGAAACAGATTCTTTCTTCTTTGGGTATTAAAGAAGTTCAGGATGCAGAAGCTGAATTTGCAAAAGTTGTGAAGTCTGATATGGTTGTAGCCGAAGACGGAACACTGACTCCGTATGAAGGTACTTTTGTTACCGGATATGAAAAAGAATACAAGGAAAACGGTCGCGCTCACTTGTTTGTTTGCGAAATAGACGGTCAGACTAAATATGTTATTCCTGTTTACGGTGCTGGTCTTTGGGGTGCTATCTGGGGCTATGTTGCACTGAATGAAGACAAGAATACTGTTTATGGAACTTATTTCTCTCATGCATCAGAAACTCCGGGTTTGGGAGCTGAAATTGCTACCGACCATTTCCAGAATGAGTTCAAAGACAAGAACGTACTGGAAGAAGGCGCTATTGCATTGGGTGTTGTAAAGAATGGTAAGATTGAAAAACCTGAATATCAAGTTGACGGTATTTCAGGAGGTACAATTACTTCTCTTGCCGTAGATAAGATGCTGAAAGATTGTATGGGACAATATACCAAGTTTTTAACTACTAAAGAATAATTAAGGAGGAGATAATAATATGGGAAGTTTATTTTCAGCTAAAAACAAAGAAGTATTTTCTACTCCGTTGGGTTTGAATAACCCGGTGACCGTTCAGGTTTTGGGTATTTGTTCTGCATTGGCGGTTACATCTAAGTTGGAGCCTGCTATTGTAATGGGACTTTCTGTTACCATTATTACAGCTTTCTCTAATGTTGTAATTTCTTTGATCCGTAAAACAATTCCTAACCGTATCCGTATTATCGTACAGTTGGTTGTTGTTGCTGCTTTGGTTACTATCGTAAGTGAGTTGCTGAAAGCATTTGCTTATGATGTAAGCGTACAGTTGTCTGTATATGTTGGTCTGATCATCACTAACTGTATTCTGATGGGACGTCTGGAAGCATTTGCTATGGCAAACGGTCCATGGGAATCTTGTTTGGATGGTATTGGTAACGGTTTGGGATATGCAAAGATTTTGGTAATGGTTGCATTCATCCGTGAACTGTTGGGTTCTGGTACATTACTTGGTTTTAACATTCTGAACTACGATGCAATAAAGAGCGCAGGCTATGTAAACAATGGTTTGATGCTGATGCCTCCTATGGCATTGATTATTGTAGCATGTATTATCTGGTATCAGCGTGCTAAACACAAAGAATTGCAAGAAAAAGAGTAATAATTCATTGAAGAACGGATATTGGAAAATGGTAATCCCGTTTGCCATAGAAGTTCTTAACTAAAACAAGATTATGGAACATTTTATAAGTTTATTAGTCCGCTCCATCTTTGTGGACAATATGATTTTTGCATTCTTCCTGGGTATGTGCTCTTACTTGGCTGTTTCGAAGAATGTAAAGACTGCACTGGGACTGGGTATCGCTGTTACCTTTGTGCTGGTGGTAACATTGCCTGTCAACTATCTGCTCCAGACTAAAGTGTTGGCTGCTGATGGTATTTTGGGTATCGATTTGAGCTTCTTGAGCTTTATCCTCTTTATTGCCGTAATTGCCGCAATTGTACAGTTGGTAGAAATGATCGTTGAGCGTTTCAGCCCTTCATTGTATGCCTCACTGGGTATTTTCTTGCCTTTGATTGCTGTAAACTGTGCGATTATGGGTGCTTCATTGTTCATGCAGCAGCGTATCAACCTTACTCCGTCTGATTCTAAGTTTATCGGTGATATCTGGGATTCAATCTCATATGCACTCGGATCAGGTATTGGTTGGTTGCTTGCTATTGTAGGTCTGGCAGCTATTCGTGAAAAAATGGCATATTCAGATGTTCCTGCTCCTTTGAGAGGATTGGGCATCACATTTATCACTGTAGGCCTGATGGCAATGGCGTTTATGTGTTTCTCTGGTTTGAACATCTAATAAAGATAGGAATAAACAATGGATATGAATTTTATTTTAGCAAGCATTGGAGTATTCCTTGTGACTATTCTTGTGCTGGTAGTTATCCTGCTGGTAGCTAAGAAATTCTTGGTTGCTTCAGGAAATGTAAAGTTGACTATCAATGGCGAGAACCAATTAGAAGTTGAATCAGGTTCTACATTGTTGAATACATTGGCTGTAAATGGTGTGTTCTTGCCTTCTGCTTGTGGTGGTAAGGGTTCTTGCGGACAGTGTAAATGTCAGGTTGTTGAAGGTGGTGGTGAAATATTGCCTTCTGAAGTGAGCCATTTCAGCCGTAAACAACAGAAAGATCACTGGCGTTTGGGTTGTCAGGTGAAAGTGAAAGGTGACTTGTCTATCAAGGTTCCTGAATCTGTAATGGGTGTAAAAGAATACGAATGTACAGTTATCTCTAACAAGAACGTGGCTACCTTTATTAAAGAATTTAAGGTACAGTTGCCTAAGGGAGCTCACATGGACTTCATTCCGGGTTCTTATGCTCAGATTAAGATTCCTAAATATGAAATGGATTATAACAAAGATATCGATAAATCACTTATCGGTGATGAATATCTTCCAGCATGGGAAAAATTCGGTTTGTTTAATCTGAAATGTAAAAATGAAGAAGAAACAATCCGTGCTTATTCTATGGCTAACTACCCGGCAGAAGGTGACGTATTCATGTTGACAGTACGTATCGCTACTCCGCCGTTTAAGCCAGACCGCAGTGGATTTATGGATGTAATGCCAGGTATCGCTTCATCTTATATCTTTACTTTGAAACCAGGTGACAAGGTATTGATGAGTGGTCCTTACGGTGATTTCCATCCTATCTTCGACTCTAAGAAAGAAATGATTTGGGTAGGTGGTGGTGCCGGTATGGCTCCGCTTCGTGCACAGATTATGCATATGACTCGTACATTGCATACTACTGACCGTGAATTGCACTATTTCTACGGTGCTCGTGCATTGAACGAAGTATTCTACCTGGAAGACTTCCAGCAGCTTGAAAAAGACTTCTCTAACTTCCACTTCCATCTGGCACTTGACCGTCCGGATCCTGCTGCTGATGCTGCAGGCGTGAAGTATACAGCTGGATTTGTTCATCAGGTAATGTATGAAACATATCTGAAGAATCATGAGGCTCCTGAAGATATCGAATACTACATGTGTGGTCCTGGTCCGATGTCGAAAGCTGTTGTTAACATGCTTGATAGTCTGGGCGTTGAAAGCTCTTCAATCATGTATGATAACTTCGGTGGATAATTTAACGAGTTTTCTAAACTATAATAAAAAAAGCCTTTGACTTACATCAAAGGCTTTTTTTATTATCTATTATATTCTGATCTGTCTGATTTTGAAATTTATTCCTTTTCCATTTCTATGTTATAAATAACAGGATCGTATTTGTTGATTTTTCCTGTTCCTAAATCAATCAGAAATCCTGGCCAGAATAATATATTCCACAATGCTTTGGCATTAAATGCCGATTCGATAACAAACGGGGTGTTCTTATATCCTTCTTTCTTGGCGATCACAGTCCTGTCGGAAAGTTTCTTTTTTAGTCTGAAGGTAGTAGATCCGCCTTCTTTGATTTCTGCTAATTTTACATTGTTTGCAGCGTCGTAAAGTTTTGTTCCATTTTCTCCCGTAATGGTGATAGGTTGCTGTGTGCTTGAAAAAATACTCATGCATGATGACAAGCCAAGGGCTGGAATAGCCATCATTAATAGAATAAAATGCTTCTTCATCTTAGATCTTTTGGGTTTATTTTTTTATAACTCTTGAGCCGTTCGAAGAGTTTAGATAAGTAGCTTATATTAATATTATTTAGTAGATTCGTTGTTCTCTTTCTGTTTTTTCTCAATCAGCATATTCATAAAGGCTGAACTGATGATACCTGTAGGTATGGCAATCATGGCTATGCCAATCAGGCTGATGATGCTGCTCAGTAATCTGCCGAGGGGCGTAATGGGATAAATATCACCGTATCCTACAGTTGTGAATGCTACGATAGCCCACCAGAAGCCATCACCTATATTCTCGAAAGCTTCAGGCTGTGCATTCCGTTCGATATAGTACATTAAGATACCGGAAAAACCTAACATAATGCCGCAGGCTGTATAAGCGGTAATCAGTTCCTCTCTGACAGTTTTTAGTACGGTGCCAATCATCTGAAAAGAACGTGAATAGCGTATCAGTTTGAAAATGATCAGTACATAGGCCAGCACAACCAGATGTACGTGTGGCGTTTCTTTATAAAGATAAATAACGACAAAGGGCAGAATCGCTACGCAGTCTATGATTCCATAAAAAGAGATGATATAGCGTAAGCGTGCCTTCCATGCGTGTTTGCAACTGGCATATTGTACTGGAGCCGCTGCGATTCGTAGCCCGTATTCAATGGTGAAAATAAAGGAAGCAAGATAGTTGAATGTATATAAATAGTTGTGGTAAGGAGCGGATTCCTCGAATGAACCATATATAATGGAGCAAATGGAGCCAATGGAGCCAATGATGAAGAACAGTACAAAGTATTGAAACCATTTTTTCATCAGCTGGAGATGAATCATTCGGTATAATTTTTCATGGCGGATGAAGTATGGAAATTTTTCTCGTAATGGATTCATGAGGTTGTGTGGATCTGTATTCATTTTTCTTATGATTTTTTTCGTTTAATCAAGGTGTGATTTGTCTTTTACAGCTTTTGGTAAAAAAAGTCTTTACTGTATGACAAATATAGTTTTTTCTTCCACAATAATAGGAAAAATAGAAGGATAAAAATATAGATGTAAGCTTTTTGCAAGTATTTTAATAGAGAGCATTGCTTAAAGAGATATTTAAAACAGAATAGAACAATGTTTGTTTCTGCTCTTTCAGATTGTCGTTAATGTGTAGTATTTATTACCTTGATGTTACAAATATTATTCTATCTTATATGTTATGACATGCTTTATTTGATTTATATCAATAAATGATAGTTGTAATGCGCTTTTTTAGTAAATCATTTGTATGTTGTACAATATATTTTCTACCTTTGTTGCGGTAAAAAGATTGAGCTCAAACTAGACTAGGTTTAAAGATAATATTTTTAAGGTAACACAAGTTTTTAGGTAACATTAAAATTTAGGTATTATGAGAAAATTAGGATTTACATTAGTAGCAGCATTGGCATTTTCTGTTTCTGCATTTGCTAACAATGCAAATGATACGATTAACGTTGCTGGAAAATGGGATGGTACTATTAACAAAGCAAAATTGACAAAGTACTTGCAGCTTTCTTCTCAGCAGAATGAGCAGGTAGCAAGCATTTGCGATTATTTTCAAGAACAGATGAAAGTTGCGAACAGCTCAAAGAAAAATAGCGATCAGAAAGTGCGTAACGCAGTTTACGGTAATCTGAAACTGATGAAGAATACTTTGACTGAGAAACAATACAGCGACTATCTGCGCTTGATGGCATTGACATTACGCAATAAAGGTATTGATATCCAGAAATAATAATACAAAGCGGTATAAAAGAGTCACCTCGGACAAGTGTAGTGTATTCTTGAAAAAAGAATAAACTTCATTTTGTCCGAGGTGATTTTTTATTATAGGCTAATTGGGTAACTATATGATAAAGTAAAAAAGGTTGTCTTAAATTTATTTTGAAGTCCCCAAAAAATGGAAGAGCTAAACATTATTCAGTTATAGAAGGAGTCCGATACCGGAGTCTTTCTATAACTGAATATTTTTTATACGTTTAGCTGCCAGATAACTATTTATTAGAATCTGATTTCCTTTTTCTCAGAATTTTATTTCTGTCAGCTGCATTTATGATTTATCCTTCAGCATATCTTCCAGACGGAGCAATTCATCTCTGTATTGTGCTGCTTCGATGAAATTGAGCTTTTTAGCGGCTTCCTGCATAAGTTTGCGTGTACGTTCCATACTTTTCTGCAACTGCTCTTTTGACATGTATTGAACAATCGGATCGGCTGCAGCTTGTATGTGCTCTGTATTTTCCACATATGCTTTGGGCTGTTTGGAAGATGTTTCTCCTGTTGTTTCCAGCAGGGCGTTGTTTCTGTTCTTTTTGATTTGCTGAGGAGTTATTCCGTGAGCTTCATTGTAAGCTAGCTGCTTTTCGCGTCGTCGGTTAGTTTCGTCGATCGTTTGTTTCATGCTGTCTGTTATTTTGTCGGCATACATGATAACTTTTCCATTGACATTACGTGCTGCACGTCCGGCTGTTTGGGTAAGAGAACGGTGTGAGCGCAAGAATCCTTCCTTATCTGCATCTAGGATAGCTACAAGCGAAACTTCAGGCAAGTCCAATCCTTCACGCAATAGGTTAACTCCGACTAAAACATCATATATGCCTTGTCGTAGATCCTCCATAATTTGTACACGTTCCAATGTGTCGACTTCACTGTGTATGTATGTGCAGCGTATGTTATGACGAAGGAGATATTCTGTAAGTTCTTCAGCCATACGTTTTGTTAAAGTCGTGACAAGAACTCGCTCCTTTAATTCAATGCGCTGCTGGATTTCTTCCATTAAATCGTCTACTTGATTCAAGCTTGGACGAACTTCAATAATAGGATCTAGCAATCCCGTTGGACGGATAACTTGTTCTACAACAACTCCTTCACTTTGAATTAGTTCGTAATCGGCAGGGGTGGCACTCACATAAATTACTTGTTTGGCCATCTCTTGGAATTCTTCAAACTTTAGCGGACGGTTATCCATGGCTGCCGGCAGACGGAATCCATATTCTACCAGATTCTCTTTACGGGCACGGTCTCCTCCATACATTGCTCGTATTTGTGGTACACTCACATGGCTTTCATCTATGACAATCAGAAAGTCTTTGGGAAAGAAATCCAGCAAACAGTAAGGTCGGCTGCCTGGCTCTCTTCCATCAAAGTACCGCGAGTAATTTTCTATACCGGAGCAGTGTCCCAGTTCCCGGAGCATCTCCATATCGTATGTGACGCGTTCGTACAGTCTTTTAGCTTCATATGGCTTACCTTGTTCTTCAAAGAAAGCAACTTGCTTGGTCAAATCATCTTCAATCTGATGAATAGCTTTCAATGTGCTCTCTTTGGTAGTCATGAAAAGATTGGCAGGATATATTTTATATTCGTCAAAGCTGCCGGTCCGGTGTCCGCTGACAGGATCTATTTCTTCGATAGCATCGATTTCATCATCCCAAAATATGACACGGAGTAAATGATCGGTATAAGCCAGTGAGATGTCAACAGTATCACCTTTAACACGGAAGTTTCCTCGGTTTAGCTCAATATCGTTACGTACATACAAGCTGTCAACAAGTCGCCGCAGAAATACATTTCTGTCCAGCAGTTTGCCTTTTTTTATCTCTATGACATTGTTGTAAAAGTCAGCAGGATTTCCCATACCGTAAATACACGATACGGATGAGATGACTATCACATCGTTTCTACCAGAAAGTAGGGCAGAGGTAGCGGCAAGACGCAACTTGTCTATCTCCTCATTGATAGCTAAGTCTTTTTCTATATACGTATCGGTAGACGGCAGATAAGCTTCGGGCTGATAATAGTCGTAGTATGATACGTAGTATTCTACAGCATTATGTGGAAAAAAATTCTTGAATTCACCATATAATTGTGCTGCCAGTGTTTTGTTGTGGCTTAGGATCAGTGTCGGCTTGTTGATGTTTTTTATGACATTGGCAATTGTAAAAGTTTTACCTGATCCTGTTACACCCAATAATGTTTGGGCAGGAACTCCGGATTTTACACCTTCCGTCAGTTGTGCGATTGCTTCCGGCTGATCTCCTGTCGGCTGATAATCTGATACAAGTTCAAAATTCATTTTGCACATTTATTAAATAAGGTGTAAAAATACACAATATTTTTGTCAGAGATATTGCAAGTGCAAATTTTATATTAAAAAACATTGAGTTATTGCATTATTCGGTGGAAAAGAGTACTTTTGCACATCTATATTGATAAACATGAAAAAGTACATCGTTATGGCCATCCTTTCTGCTGGAGTATTATCTTCATGCGGAGAGTACAATAAAGTGCTGAAGAGCACAGACAACGAATATAAATACGAAGCTGCAAAGAGTTATTTTGCAAAGGGACAAAACAGTAAGGCTGCTACTCTTTTGGAAGACTTGGCATTGATCATGAAAGGAACGAGCAATGCGGAGGAGTCTGCATATATGTTAGCTATGACTTACTATAATCAAGGAGACTATATTACAGCTTCGCATTATTTCAATACTTATTATACAACTTATCCCCGGGGAACTTATACCGAGCTGGCACGTTTTTATAGCGGCAAGGCTTTATATTTGGATACTCCTGAACCTCGTTTGGATCAGAGCAGTACATATAAGGCTATCGAAGAGTTGCAGATGTTTATTGAATACTTCCCCGAAAGCGACCGTAAGGAACTGGCCCAGAATATGATTTTCGAATTACAGGATAAACTGGTTGAAAAGGAATTCTTATCAGCTTTATTGTATTATGATTTGGGATCGTATACCGGAAACACCGTATATAGCAGTACCGGAAATAATTATCAGGCTGCGGTAGTAACGGCACAGAATATTTTGCGTGAATATCCTTATACCAAAAGACGTGAAGATCTTTCTATTCTGATTTTGCGTGCAAAATATGATATGGCAAAAGAGAGTGTGCCTGAGAAGAAAGAAGATCGTATGCGTGAAACGATAGATGAGTATTACGCATTTATCAATGAGTTCCCTGAAAGTAAATATAAAAGCGAAGTGGAACGAATATTTAAAGATGCAAGTAAGTTTGTAAAAGACGAAGAAAATTAATCAAGGTTTATAATTAAATAAAAAATTATGGATTACAAAAAGACAAATGCTCCTACCAATACCGTAACTCGTGACTTGATGGAACTGTGTGAAGATACTGGTAATATCTACGAAACAGTAGCAATCATCGGCAAGCGAGCAAATCAGATTGCGGTAGAAATGAAGAATGACTTGTCAAAGAAACTGCAAGAGTTTGCTTCTTACAATGATAATTTGGAAGAAGTTTTCGAAAACAGAGAGCAAATTGAGATTTCACGCTATTATGAAAAATTGCCGAAACCAACTCTGATTGCTACTCAGGAATATATTGAAGGTAAGGTATATTACAGAAACCCTGCTAAAGAAAAGGAAAAGTTACAGTAAGAAAATATTAATTGAACACAGAAACGCATAATTGCAGGAAGTGATTTTATATCTCTGTGAGGATGCGCTTCTGTGTTCTTTTTTTGTTATATCCTCGTATTTCTAATATTATTTGATTATGATACAACGTATTCAGACTGTTTATTTGCTTATTGTTGCCATTTTTATGGTGCTGATGATGTCTTTTTCTGTGGGACATTTTTATACGGAAACAAGCGTGTCAGACATGACAAATCTGGCTGTTATTGCTCCGGATGGAACTATGAATTATGCTCCCTGGGCATTGTTTGCCATTCTTATGGTTGTAGCAATTCTTTCACTTATTACAATATTTCTGTATAGAAAGCGTATGTTGCAGATCCGTCTGACATTGTTCAGCAGCATTATTCTTGTGGGATATTACGTAACACTGGCAGCGTTTGTGTGGGGAACACTGAAAGAATGTGGCAGTTTTACTCCATCATGGACTTTATGTCTGCCTCTGATTTCAATCATCCTGAACTGGTTGGCTATTCGTGCTATCGGAAAAGATGAAATGCTAGTAAAAGCATACGAGCGTTTACGCTAAAAATATTATTCTTTTTAAAAAGTAATATCCCGGCAAACAGGAAGTATCCATAGTTTGCCGGGATATTTTTTGTGGGTTTCATTTGATGTTAACCTTCTTTGCAACATTGACTTCAGCGCAAAGAAGGTTAGCTGTTTTTTTACAAGAGAAAAATTATTTGCTCCCTGCTGTTATTTTAAGCAGAAAATCAGCAAAAGCCAATGCTGATTTTTTCCGGTAACTTCCTTGAGGCCAGAATAAAAATCCACGTGATGTTAAATGGTCATTGCAGAGAATGGGTATTTGTACCAGTCCGGCTTCTCCGCGTACAGCTGCCTGTGTCAGTATGGTAGCCCATTGTCCACTTTTCAGTGCGTGAATAATTGTATGGACGTCGTCCATTTCTACACCTACAGTCAGTTCCAATTGATGTTTACGACAGAGCTCTTCGATTTTCTTTCTTGTCGCAAATCCTCGTTCGGGCAGTATCAGAGGAGTTTCTGAAAGTCGTTTCAGCGTAATGGAAGATAAGCCTGCCAGAGGATGAGAACTGTGAACAATGAACTGTAGACGAGAAGAAAAAAGTGGAATTGTTTCAAAATCATCGGTGAGATCTTCAGGCTTAAACGACAATACAAAATCAAGGCCACTTCCATCCAGTTGCTTCAAAAGTTCTTCGGAAGTTGCAAAAGTGATTTCGACTTTAATTTTGGGATAGGCCCGATTGAAAAGTTGTAATGCTGCTATCAGCAAGGGACTCATGCTATAAGTTACGCCTATGTGAAGCACGCCGGTTTCAATACCTTTCAAATCACGGATAATTTGTTTCCCGTCTTCAGCATCGTAGATAGCTCGTGCAGCATAAGGCAAGAAAGCTTGTCCGGCTTCAGTCGGTACGATACGTTTGCCGATACGGTCGAAAAGCAGAACATCCAGTTCTTCCTCCAACTGCTTGATTTGCTGGGAAAGTGTACTTTGGGAGATATGCAATATGCGTGCAGCTTCCGAGAAATTCTGCCGTTCACACGCTTCTTTGAAGTACTTCAGTTGTCGCAATTCCATGCATTAATCGTTTTTATCTATAAGACTTATCGGAAAAAAGAATTTTGCAAATATATACAAATAATTTTCATTCCGCTATCTTTATACAAAACAAAAACAAACAAGATGAAAAAGATAATTGGTTCTGATTGGGGTTATTCGATTACTATCTTATCGATGATGAGGAGTTTGAAAGTGGATAAACGAAAAACTTTATATATCGAGTTACTATGAAAGCTGCCGTTTTGTATTATAGTCACAAAGGAAAGACTGCCGGATATGCCCGTGAAATAGCAATGTATCTCTGGTCGAAAGGTCTGAATGTCAGCCTGAGTTCTGTATCTGATGCTGTTCCGGAAAAACTGTCAGACTGTGATTTCCTTGTTTCCGGATGCTGGACCTGTGGATGGTTTGTGGTTGGACAGCACCCCCACAAGCGCTGGAAGGCTTTCAGCCGGCGAATTCGTGGGCTTGTAAAAGCAGAACGTACGCTTTTCTTTACCACTTATAAGTTTCGGACGGGTAGCATGTATACTTGTATGAAGCGTACGATGGGTATTCCTGTCCCGTGTTCAGTCCCTTTCTTAAAATCCCGCACCGGATTTCTGACGGAATCGGATAAAAAACAATTGGACCAGTTTATCGCTATGTATTCTATTCATTAACTATTTTATAATGTAATATTGTATGGAAAATAAAAAACTTACAACTGCTTCAGGTGCGCCTGTAGCCGACAATCACAATGTTGCCACCGCTGGACGCCGTGGGCCGATGCTTTTACAGGATGTCTGGTTTCTGGAGAAACTGGCTCATTTCGATCGCGAAGTGATTCCAGAACGACGTATGCATGCCAAAGGTTCAGGAGCCTTCGGTAAGTTTACTGTAACTCATGATATTACTCCGTATACCAAAGCTGCTATCTTTTCTGAGATCGGAAAAGAAACAGAAGTTTTTGTCCGTTTTTCTACGGTAGCGGGCGAGCGCGGAGCCGCCGATGCAGAACGTGATATTCGCGGATTTGCCATTAAATTTTATACTGAAGAGGGAAACTGGGATTTGGTAGGAAATAATACACCGGTATTCTTTTTGCGCGATCCATTAAAGTTTCCGGATTTGAACCATGCGGTGAAGCGTGATCCGCGTACCAACATGCGTAGTGCCCGCAATAACTGGGATTTCTGGACATTGTTACCCGAAGCACTTCATCAGGTTACCATTACGATGAGCGACCGAGGCATTCCGGCTTCCTACCGTCATATGCACGGTTATGGTAGTCATACGTTTTCATTTATCAATGCTGAAGGAAAACGTACCTGGGTGAAGTTCCATCTGCACACACAGCAAGGTATCAAAAATCTGACCGATCAGGAAGCAGAAGCTATTATAGCCAAAGACCGTGAAAGCCATCAGCGGGATTTGTATGAAAGCATCGAAAGGGGAGATTTCCCTCGCTGGACAATGTACATTCAGCTGATGACTGAGGAACAAGCCAAAGAGTGTCCTTTCAATCCGTTCGATCTTACTAAAGTATGGTCACAGAAACAATATCCGCTGATTGAAGTGGGTGTGTTGGAATTGAACCGTAATCCGGAAAATTATTTCGCAGATGTTGAACAGGCTGCATTTAATCCGGCAAATGTCGTTCCGGGTATCAGCTTCTCACCCGACCGTATGCTTCAAGGTCGCCTCTTCTCTTATGGCGATACCCAGCGCTACCGTTTGGGAGTAAATCACCATCAGATTCCGGTAAACCGCAGCCGTTGCCCGTTCCTGAATATGTATCATCGGGATGGACAGATGCGTGTCGATGGCAACCATGGCTCTACATTAGGTTACGAACCCAACAGTTACGGCGAATGGCAGCATCAGACAGAATACAAGGAACCTCCTTTGGAACTTGATGGAGCTGCATATCAGTGGGAGTATCGTGAGGATGACTCCGATTATTTCTCTCAAGCTGGCGATTTGTTCCGTTTGATGACTCCAGCCCAGCAACAAGTTTTGTTTGAAAATACAGCAAGAGCTATGGGAGATATTCCTGAAGAAATAAAACTGCGTCATATCCGTAATTGTATGAAAGCTGATGCAAATTATGGTAAGGGAATAGCAGAGGCATTGGGTATATCTCTGACACATCCGGGGCTGGCAGAAGCTTGACCGGCTTTCACACAAAAAATAAATGAGGCAGATTCTCGTAATGAGATGTAAAAATGCCTTAAGTTATTGTAGATTATAGCAAAAGAATCCCTCTGTTACAACCTTGATTCATGGCAGTATAAGGTAAGAACAGGGGGATTTTATCTTTTCACCAAGGTGAAGAGCGTGTTTCACAGAAGTGAATATATCGTTTCACTTTGGTGAGGCGATGTGACCACGTTGGTGAAACTTACAGGATAAACCGATATTTCATAAATAACGCGTTATTTTTTGCGAATACTTTCACAAAATTCAGATGGCGTAATCCCGACTCGTTTCTTAAACATCCGGCTCAAATGCTGTGGGTATTCGAATCCCAGTTCATCTGCTGCCTGAGTGATACTTGCTCCGGCTGCAAGAACACTTTTAACTCGCTGGATGATGTACTGATGAATGTAATTGCTTGCTGTATCTCCAGTTGCCTTTTTTATTAAATCTCCGAAGTAATTGGCCGACATACAGAGCTTGTCGGCACAGTATTGGACCGTAGGCAAACCACGTCTCAGCTGTATTTTTTCTTCGTAATAATCGCTTAACAAATTATCGAACTTCATGAGGATATCCGAGTTTTCCAATGTTCTGGTAGCAAACTGACGGTTATAAAAACGCTGACAAAAATTCAAGACCAGTTCGATATATCCTACTATAATCGCATTTTGGAACTCATCATGCTTGTTCTGAAGCTCGTTCCTTATTTGCTGCATGAGTGAAACAAAGATATCATGTTCTTCATCCGTCATGTGCAAAGCTTCATTCACTCGATAATCAAAAAAAGAGTAATGCTTTATCTTTTTATCCAGTGGTGTGCCATGTAATAAATCGGGGTGAAATAGCAATGCCCATCCGGTAAGCATCACTTGCTCTCCATTGTCCTCTTTTCCTCCAATTTGTCCGGGAGCAACACAGATTACCGTTCCACTTTTATAGTCATATTTACCACAGCCATATGCCAGATCTATGTCTGCTTTATCGTGAAAAAAGATTCCGTAGACGCTGTAATTATTCAGACTATGCCGTATGGGAGAAACTTCTGCATATTCGATGACGCTGACCAGCGGGTGCTGGGCGGTATGTCCCAAGTAGCGACTGTAGTCGCTTACGCTTTTTATTTTCATAATCTTGCTCATAGTCAGGCCTCTGCGGGGTTATGTACATTCAAATTTTTTCATGCAAAAATATATGATTCCAACGAATTATCGAATAGCACTAAGTAAAAATCAGTAAAAACGATACGAAGTCCCTTTTTATTGTTACGTTCCCTTTTATGTGACTTTGTAATTTTGTCGTAGTGAAGCATCACTCTTGTGGATAGAAGTTTTGGTGGTTATCATTTTAAAAAACGCAGATTATGAATAGAAGAGATTTTTTGAAAATGTCATCGTTGGCAACAATGTCGGCAGTGGGCATGTGGACTGGGATAACAGAGACTTTTGCACATGCTCCTGAGCAGAAAGAAAAATACCGTTCGTATAACACTGGCCTGGCCAGTTCCATGGAATATCGTAAACTTGGTGCTTTGGACGTTTCAGCTATCGGCCTTGGTTGCCTGCCTATGGTTGGCTATTATGGGGGAAAATATGATAAACATGAAATGATAGCTTTAATTCGCAGGGCATACGATGAAGGGGTAACTTTCTTTGATACAGCCGAAGTGTACGGACCACATACCAGCGAAGAATGGGTAGGTGAAGCTGTCGCACCCTTTCGGAATAAAATAAAAATTGGTACAAAATTCGGCTTCGGGGTAGAAGAAGGAAAACCTACTGCATTGAACAGCCGTCCCGATCATATCCGCCGTGCGGTGGAGGGATCATTAAAGCGTCTTCGTACCGATCATATTGATCTTTTGTACCAGCATCGTGTTGATCCGAATGTACCGGTAGAAGAAGTTGCCGGAGTAGTAAAAGAGCTGATACTTGAAGGAAAAGTGTTACATTGGGGAATGTCTGAAGCAAGTGCACGTTCTATCCGTAGGGCACATGCTGTTTGTCCACTTTCTGCTGTACAGAGTGAATATGCTATTTGGTGGCGTGAACCAGAAACAAAAATATTTCCTACATTGGAAGAGCTGGGCATCGGGTTTGTACCTTATTGCCCCTTAGGGCGCGCATTTCTGACAGGAGTTATTCATGCAGACAGCACTTTCTCGCGAAATGACCGTCGGTGGAACTTACCTCAGTTTCAGCCGGAAGCTCTGAAGCATAATATGCCTTTAGTATATCTAGTACAACAATGGGCTGAACGTAAGGGAATCACTCCTGCACAATTTGCGCTTGTCTGGATGCTTTCACGCAAGCCGTGGATTGCACCGATTCCCGGGACAACTAATCCTCAGCATCTGGATGATTTTCTAGGTGCAGGGAAAATACGCCTTTCAGCATGGGAAATGGAGGAATTCGACCGTGATTATGCCAAGATAGATTTGATGGGACATCGTGCCGATCCGTTTACAGAAAGTCAGATTGATAAATAACGATAAAATGAATAAGTTCCTGTTGCCAATATTACTGTCTGGAATTTTATGCTCATGTACTTGTACCAAGTTGCCAATGGCTGCTGATGGCATTGTGCGATTGTCAAAAATAGAAGTCTATCCGGAATATCTTGAAGAGTATTTGGAATATGCAATCAGGGTGGGAGAGATCTCATTACGTACTGAACCTGGTGTACTGACAATGTATGCGGTCAGTGAAAAAGAAAATCCCTGCATGGTGACAATTTTAGAAACTTATGCCAGTCAGGCAGCATACCAAGCTCATATTTCATCAGCTCATTTTCAGGAATATAAGCAAAAAACACTACATATGGTCAAGAGTCTGGTTTTATCTGATCAGACTCCTCTTAATCCGAAAAACCAAATTGTAAATTATATACAATAGCAATTGCTTGTAAAATTATTTCGTATTGAATCAGACAGACAATAAAAGTAGGAATCCCGTTCTGATTGTGAGCTTGAGGCTCTCTAGGGATTCCTGCTATATTGCTTATACTATCTTCTTTTGAAGTTCATAATATGAAATGCTCTATATCCGAGAAGCAAGACTGCACAAGTAAATCCTATAGGGTATGACATCCAAATACCGGCTATTCCTTTGCCTAAAAAGAATGCGATACTGTATCCCGAAGGAATGGCTACGATAAAATAAGAGATAAACGATATAATCATTATGGAAGTCACATCGCTTAGTCCTCTCAGAGCGTTTGCAAGAACGATCTGTATACTGTCACCAAATTGATATGCTATCAGTATCGGTATCAGTATAGCTACAATTTCTGACACCGATTCATCATCAGTAAACAGATTGCCTATCGTATCACAGCAGCATAATAATATAATGCTAAGTGTGATAGAGGTGATGATGGCCAAAATTACTCCAGCAGCAGTTACATGACGTACTTTCTCCCAATCTTGCAGTCCTTTAAACATACTTGTACGAATGGCAACGGCTGAACCTAATCCCAGATAGATTGTAAAACTTACCGTAGAAATAGCAATAGCGACTTGGTGTGCGGCAAGTTCCATTCCACCTAACCATCCTATCATGATTGTTGTGATACAGAATGTTGCAGCTTCTATTCCCTGCTGGAATGCGATAGGCCATCCAATAAGGTTCAATCTTTTCCAGTATGCTTTTCTAAAAGGAGTTACCAGGAATCCTTTTCTGAATGGCAGATATTTTTTCTGTTTCACAAATACTGCAATAAAAAGTAACAACATTATAATTCGTGAAAGAAGTGTACTGATACCTGCCCCCAAAAGTCCGAGTTCTGGAAGACCGAATTTTCCGTAGATAAGTATATAGTTTCCTGCTATATTCATTGCATTTCCAATCGTAAGAATCCACATTGAAATGGAAGCATCCATAATTCCCTCTACAAATTGTCTGAATGAATTGGCTAGCATTACGAAGAGAACAGAGCACATCAATACAATATAATATGGTTTAATGAGTGGCATCAGTTCATCCGGTTGCTTCAGTAATTCTATGTTAGTATATATGAGGAGCAGGACGATGAGTATGCTTATTGTTGTTGTAAAGTTTGCCATGAGGCTGTTTTTCAACCATCCGCCTATTGCAATTCGCTTGTTTACGGCTATATTCTCACCAATTATGGGTGTGTAATTGAAAGAAAAGCCTGTGCCTAATATGATAAATGCATTTATTACATTATTGACAAATGAAGCTGCCGCCAGCTCTTCCGTACTATGCTGTCCTACCATAACAGTATCTGCCAATCCGGTTATAATATTTCCCAGCTGGCCGATAATGATAGGTAATCCTAAAAGCAATAATGATTTGATGTGGTATATATATTCTGTACGTTTGATTGATCTCATTAGTTCTTTTATTTATTTTAAATGGTACATAACAAATAGCCCTTTTTATTGACTGAAAAAGGGTGAGAAATCATTCCCTTAGCACACATCGTGTTATGGAAATAATTAGAATTTTATTTGAAAATAAAAAAGAGTCTTTTAAAGGATAAATAATGTTTTCCCGTTCTGCAAAAGACTTTAAAAGAACCATTGCAGAAGGTTAGGACCACGAGTTGTCCATGTGATGAACAGAATATGGTTGATTTTGTTTCGATTAATTTTATACAAAATATAACATTTAATTATTCAGGACTGCAAAGGTAATACTTTTTGGTGATTTATTCTCTGTCCACACCTTCAATGTTGCTGATAGTTGAAGTCTGCTTCTTCTTTGGTTCGTTGAACTGTGTATGATATCAGTATTATTTTTTTACAACTTCACCTCTGATTGAGTGTTCAGCCTACTATACGTAAGGTTAAGAATCTTGTTACGGTTTCGATCCAGTTCGGTATGTACCGGATAGGCTATCGGAACTGTAACCCCGTTTTTGTCTGTAATCGTTTGGAGTGTTATGGGAGTTCAGGTTTTACTGATGTTCATGTTTCTGCCGATAGCACTTGTATATGCGGAAGAAAGAATCATTTAATTGCAGAATCCATATGTGTCTTTAAAGTTTTCTTTTAAACATAGTATAAATAAGATAATATGTTTGTTTTGTATATAAATGTTAATATTGTTGATTGCTGTTAATAAAATATTCATAGGGTGTTTATCCGAGTAATAATGGCATTATTAAAACTTGAAAGAATTATGATATCATATTTAAAAGAAATGAATGAAGACTTTTATACTGTTACATCTAAAATTGATGGCAGACAGTATATTCTTGATAAACAGGATGATGGTATTTTCAATCTCATAATAAATAAGATTGTACGTTTAATGTATGAAAGTAGTCATCTTGATTCTATTCTAATCCTTACAGATACGCCAAGCCATACTTGTGAATTAAAGTCAAGAATTGCTTTATGTATAGGTGAAAAGAGGGTTCAATCATTATGGATTAATACTTTCTACGACTTCTATGTCAGGTTTTATAGAACAGAGATTTTACCAATCAATAAAACAATTGAAATATACGATAGTAATGTTATTCTAAGAAATATTATCAGGCATTTGCAGCTCGATAAGAAAATCTATAATTTAGGTGCAGTAATAAATGAAATTAGCTATGCTAAGAAGAATTTAATTTTACCCGATGAAAATGGAAAGGTAGATAATTTAACAAGATGGCATAATGGAAAACTTAGAAGCATGTCTGATATTTATGCTTATTACTGGAACTTTTGTAAAAAGAGGAATATAATAGATTGCGATGACTTTGCCATTAAAACATTCTTTTTATTCAACGAGCGACCTGATATTCTTCATAAATATATAGGGAAGTTTGATAATATATTGGTTAGCAATGAATATAACCAATCGTATGTTGATTCTCGCATGTTATCATTACTATTGGATAGAACAATATATTCAGAAGGTGAGTGGATAGACTACAGATATACAAATTATAGAAGAAATGAGTAAATTAATACAATTGTTCAATGACATACATTTGTTAATAGAAAAATATGAGCAGATACGTAAGGAAAAGGGAGATAATTATAACCTTTTTCAGGTGATAAATATGACTAGTGATGAAACAAGAGTGCATTCTGCCATGATAGCAGATTTACTTAATCCGGAGGGACTTCATCAGATGGGTGATATCTTTCTAAAACTGTTCATCCGTAAATTAGAGGAACTGTTTAAGTTGGAGTTAAACTTAGACTATGGCGATGCAAAAATTGTTTGTGAGAAATATATTGGTCTCAAAACTAAAGATAAGGAAGGGAAAGATATAGGAGGTAGGATTGATATTTATATATCTGACAATACCAATCATATAGCTATTGAAAATAAAATATATGCAACAGATCAGGAAAATCAACTTCTACGTTATCATAACTATCTGGAGTCGATTGCAGGGGAAAATAAGCTGTTGTTGTATTTGTCGTTATATGGTGAAATAAATGACCTAGAAAAAACTACAGGAAATAATCAGATAAAAGAAGGTGAAGATTTCTTTACAATATCCTATTCTGAATTTATTTTGAATTGGTTGGAAGAATGTAGAACTAAAGCGATAGATAAACCTCTGATACGCGAAGGTATAACACATTATAGGAACTTAATTAAAATATTGACACATCAGATGGAAAATGAAAAGAATGATTTGATAAAACTTATCAAAGATAATCCAAAGTATATTTGTTTGTTGCCGAAATATAAGGATGCTATTAAAGAGGTTGAAATAAGCTTATATACCGATTTTTGGACAAAGTTGGAAAATGCTATTCAAAATCAAGGTTATCCGATTGTAAAAGAATCATTTGATGGCTATAAATATGCTTTGGATAAGAATTACCTACGTAAATATTATGAAAGTAATAATTGTAAATATCAGTCTGTAGAATTTGTGGTAGAAGGTTTCGATGAATACCGATTAATGTATAGTGTTCAGGTTGATTGGCGTACATATTATGGAGCTTTGATCAGAGATAATAGTAATAAGATAATTCCCCTCAAAGATGCATATGAGATAGAAAATCCAAAACTCAAGACTATTATATCTCGCATAGACGAAATGATACAGAATTCACAAAATGAATATCATTCTAGCAGTAGTTGGCTATTCTGGAAGCATACAAAGCCCTGTATCAATTTCAGAGATTTGAATGATGGTAATAGTGCATCTCATTTAAGTGATATGAATAAAACGATAGAGCGAATTACCAAAGATATTATTGATGATATAGGCGTAATACGTAAGGATAAATCAAATAAATAATAGAGAAAGATTTTCGAAAAAAGTAAAATCTATTTACTAAAAGGATCGCAATTGGGTAGATGTCGAAATTATACATTTGCGTAGTTTTTGGGAGAGCAATGGCTGTACTGTTACCAGTTTCAGTGGTAAAACAGAGAATAATTATAGGCACTATAAAATATTTTGTGTAAATGGAAAATACGGGATTCAAAGTGAGTTCCGTATTTTTTATCTTTGTGTCGGACTGAAAATAGAACGGCTTAAAGGAGGTTCTTGGTGTGTGGGTCGGCAAATCGGAAAGCTCTTCTTTCTGGATGGGTGTCCTGACCGACTTAAAAGCCCGTGGAGTGCAGGACATCCTGATTACCTGTACCGACAATCTGAATGGATTTACGGATACTATCCGCACCGTATTCCCTCAGTCATCCACTTAGATCTGTATGGTACATCAGATTAGAAACTCGTGTAAATATGTGATTTATAAAGATAAGAAAGAGTTTACAGCGAATATGAAGATATCTATAATGCACCCAACAAAGAGGTTGCAGCCACAGAATTTGACAATCTGGAAAAGAAATGGGGAGGAAAGTATCCTTATGCTATACTTTCATGGAGAAACAACTGGGATGATCTGACTGTTTTCTTCCAGTTCCCGCTGGAAATCAGAAAAATAATCTACACAACCAATCTCATTGAGAATCTAAACGGAATAATCAGAAAGTACACGAAATCAAAGCTTTCATTCCCTTCGGACGATGTCGTGAAAAAGACCGTATATCTTTCGCTTATGGGGATTGAAAAGAAATAGACAAGGCCTATTTCAAACTGGGGCTTGATTATGAATCAATTTATGCTTATGTTTGAAAATAAAATCCAGATATAAGGAAAAACTTACAGCTGAATCCTGTTCTCATTTACATAAAATAGGGATAGTCTTTTAAAGGCTTGAGAATTCTATTCAAAAGCTGTGAATGCAAAATCTTTTGGTCTCACAAGTGGGGGAATCGTTAATATTCTTATAAAACAATTCAGATAAAAAGAACATACTTTCGGTGACTGGTATAATTGATAAATTGAATTTTTATATATCTAATAGCTTATTCTTTGTTACACAAATGTTCACTTTTTCTTTATTTAATGGTAATAAGGTTGATAAGATAAATATAGAATTTATATTAGATGTTAATTGTGTCTGATAATTCTTTTTTCAGTAGGACATTTTGACTTCTGATCCCAATCTCTTTTAATAATGTTTGAACTATATTGCTTTCTTTTTTTAGCTGTTTCGTAAAGGTATTAAGAATCTTGATAACTCTTGGTAGGGAATATTTTACTTTAAAACTAAATATATTGCCTGAAAAGTTAGTATTCTCTTTTATTTATTAAGATTTATATAATAAATGTAATTTGGGTTATATTAGATATATAATAATTATTATTATTAATATTTTGTTTATTTAATAAATTCATTTATATTTGTTCCGGAGATATAATAAAGCTGATAAGTAAACTATGAAAAATATGGAAACAAAGAGTCAAAGATATTTATCAACGAAATCTGTATTGACAGGTGCTTCGTTGTTGATGGAGCCATATTTGCTTCAAATTTTGTGTGAAGATGCTGAATGTATGGTTGTTATGCTGGTTTATGATGAACATTAGTTGATAGATTTCAAGTTGAACGGATTGAAGATTGCAAATACTTTTCTTGATGAAATATCGCATGATATTCTTCATCAAAATTGTAGAATAGAAACAGAGATAAGGAATATTTTGATATTAAAGTAATATTTAAATAGGTGTTCCTTTTCAATAAGTCATTACTTATATTCTTCTTATCTATTTTGGCTTGGTTTTAGTTCTTGGGTTGTTTGTCTCAATCTATGAAATTGAAATGAAGCTTCTACTGTTTGTTCGGAATGTGCCAGTGGCTGGCAGTGTAAATTTAATAGCTATGAAGTCAGATATAAATTTTTCTTGTTTGATATTTCTTTTCGATTTGTCTACTTGGAGTAGCCTGGGGGAATATGGTATAGATGTCAGTTCGGATGCTATTTCTCAGGTAATAGAACTGTTTACTCTTGACCGGATGCAGATTAGAATGCTTTGAGACAGTTGGATGAGATGAAATATTATCCTTACCGGAATATTTTTGTTGTTTACTATCATATGCGTGCCCTAATGTTGATAGATGGGCTGATATCACCGGAAATTGTCTAAAAACATAAAACGTTATAGGATAAAAGTTATTGACCTAATAAATATACGATTATGGATTTCAAAAAATTAGCAGAACGGTACAAAACAGAGCTTATGGAGAATGTGCTTCCTTTTTGGTTGCAGTATTCTCAGGATAAGGAGTTTGGTGGCTATTTCACTTGCCTGAAACGCGATGGCGAAGTGTATGACACAGATAAGTTTATCTGGTTGCAAGGTCGCGAAGTTTGGATGTTTTCCATGCTTTACAATAAGGTGGAGAAACGACAGGAATGGCTCGACTGTGCCATTCAGGGTGGTGAATTCTTGAAAAAGTACGGTCATGACGGTAACTACAACTGGTATTTCTGGCTCGCTAGACCGTGAAGGACATCCTTTGGTGGAGCCCTACAATATCTTCTCTTATACATTTGCTACGATGGCTTTCGGGCAGTTAAGTTTAGCTACTGGTAAGCAGGAATATGCTGATATTGCCAAGAAGACTTTCGACATCATTCTGTCGAAGGTGGACAATCCGAAAGGTAAATGGAACAAACTCCATCCCGGTACTCGCGATTTAAAAGGTTTTGCCCTGCCCATGATTCTCTGTAATCTGGCGCTGGAAATCGAACATTTGCTCGATGAAGATTTCTTGGTGAAGACTATGGATACCTGCATCCATGAAGTGATGGACGTATTTTATCGTCCTGAGTTAGGCGGTATTATTGTGGAGAATGTGCTGGCCGACGGTTCATTGTCCGACTCTTTCGAAGGTCGTCAGGTTACTCCCGGTCATGCTATCGAGGCTATGTGGTTTATTATGGATCTGGGCAAACGTCTGAATCGTCCTGACCTGATAGAGAAGGCAAAGAACATTACACTGACCATGCTTAACTATGGCTGGGACAAGCAATACAGTGGTATCTACTATTTCATGGATCGTCTGGGTAATCCTCCTCAGCAGTTGGAATGGGACCAGAAACTGTGGTGGGTACATATCGAAACCTTAATTTCATTGCTGAAGGGGTATTGTCTGACGGGCGACAAACAATGTCTGGAATGGTTCGAGAAGGTACACGACTATGTATGGTCTCACTTCAAAGACCAGGAATATCCCGAATGGTATGGCTACCTAAACCGACGTGGTGAGGTGTTGTTGCCTTTGAAGGGTGGCAAGTGGAAAGGTTGCTTTCATGTTCCTCGCGGATTGTATCAGTGCTGGAAAGTGTTGGAAGAATTGAGTGAAAAGTGTTAGCTAAATAAATATTATTAATTAAAAAAACGGACTTATGAGAGACTTTATCAAAGATCCTATAGGAAGTTTTAGGTGGATGAGAATTCTTTCGTTCTCATTATTGATGCTCTTATTATATCCCTTGGGTATTCATGCACAGGATATAACTTTGACAGGAGTGGTATCGGATGATACTGGAGAAGGCTTGCTGGGTGTGAGCGTATTGGTAAAAGGTACCGGTAGCGGTACGATTACGAATGTTGAAGGAAAGTATTCTTTGAAAGTAAAAAGCAGCGATGTAGTTGTTTTTTCTTTTGTCGGCATGAAGACGAAAGAGTATAAAGTGGCTGGACGCACGGTCATTAATGTACAGATGAAGGCTGATGCTGAGTTGCTCGATGAAGTGGTTGTCGTTGGTTATGGTACGCAAAAGAAAAGTTCACTGACTAGTGCCGTTTCAGCCATGAAAGGTGAGGAGTTGCTGAAGTCACCGTCTACCAATGTATCTCAGTTGCTGGGTGGCCGGTTGCCGGGTATTTCTTCAGTACAAGAGTCTGGAGAACCGGGCTTGGACCAGGCTTCTCTGAAGATTCGTGGCTCTATTTATAATGTAGCTTACATTGTGGATGGTTTCCCCGTAGACAATATCAATGACCTTGACCCGAACGACATTGAAAGTGTATCTGTTTTAAAGGATGGTGCTTCGGCTGCTGTATACGGTTTGAAGGGTGCCGGTGGTGTTATTATTGTAACTACCAAGAAGGGTGAGGTTGGTAAGACAAAAGTTACTTACGATGCTTCTTTGGGTGCTTCTATGAATGCCAACTTCCCGAAATTTATGAATGGTCCTCAGTTTGCATACTATTACAATATGGCAGAGATGATGGACCAGCTGGCCAGTGGTGCTATTACCGACCGTAGTCAGTATGTACCTCATTTCACAAAAAAGAATGTGGAAGCTATGACCAATGGCGATCCGACCGATGGCTGGGATAACGTGGACTATATCGATAAGGTATTTGGTACGGGTTTCACTCAGAAGCATAGTGTAACAGTACAAGGCGGTAATGAGAAAATGCATTATTTTACTTCGGTAGGTTACTTGGGTCAGGATGGTAATATCGATAACTTCAATTATCGCCGTTACAATGTACGTACTAACATTGAGTCTGACTTTGCCAAGAATTTCCATTTTACATTAGGTGTAGCCGGTAATGTTGGCCGTCGTCATACGCCTGGTTACGCTTCTGGTGGAACGGATAGCGATTCTTATTTGGGTGAACAAGGCTGGTTATCTGTTGCGCGTCAGACAATTCAGATGCATCCTTACTTACCTGTTCAATATAATGGATTGTACACAGCTGCTTTGCAAAACAATACTTCATTGCCCAACAGCCCGCTGGCAGCCATTTATGAGTCAGGAAGTAAAGATACTCGTAGTCTCGACTTGCAGACAAACTTCTCATTGAGTTATAATGTACCTTGGGTAAAAGGATTGTCGCTGAAGATTAGTGGCTCTTATAATTATGGAACTTCACATAATAAAAACTTGAATACTCCTTATTCTACGATGGTATACGATAATGTAAGCGGTTGGAGCATGAAGTCTGATCCTCGTGGAACAGATCAAGGTATTAATATAGGTGAAGGTCAGTCTACTTATGAACAGTTGGTCGGTCAGGCTAGCATCAATTATATTCATTCATTTGGTAAACATAATGTAGATGCTATGCTCTTGGTAGAAGGTCGTGATTACAAATCCAACAACTTCTCTGCTTATGCGCAGAATCTGCCATTTGCTCAACTTCCAGAATTGGATTATGGTGTTGCAACCAAAAATCCTATCTCAGGTCTAAGCGATGCCTCACGTTCTGCCGGTTATGTTTTCCGTTTGAAATACGATTATAGCAACAAGTATTTAGCAGAGTTTACCGGTCGTTACGATGGCTCTTATAAGTTTTACGGAATGACAGGTCAGCAGTGGGGATTCTTCCCGTCGGCCTCTTTAGGCTGGCGTTTGTCGGAAGAAAATTTTATGGAGAATCTTGACTTCATTGATGATTTGAAGATTCGTGCTTCTGTTGGTTTGTTGGGTAATGACTCTGTAAACCCTTATTCTTTTTTGAATCAGTATGTTGCGGGAACCAATGTTCTCATCAACGGAGTTTTGTCACCCGCTTATTATACGAATGTTATCGCTAATCCTAATTTGACTTGGGAGAAAACATTGTCGTGGAATGCTGGTTTCGATTTCACAATGTGGAATGGTATGCTGGGAATGGAATTCGATGCATTCTATAACTATACTTATGATATCCTGACAGCAATGGGTGGCGATTATCCTCCTTCGATGGGTGGTTATTATCAGACTTATGCCAACTATAATAAGATTGATAGTAAAGGTGTTGATATTCTGGTTTCTCATCGTAAATCATTCCAGTTAGGTGGTAAGCCCTTTACCTATGGTATAAGTGCCAATATTACTTATGCTAAAACGCGTTGGTTACGATACCCAGACAGTCCTAATATCATGGAATGGCGTAAAGTAACTGGTACACCTTATGGTGCTACGATGGCATGGGTGGCTGAAGGTCTGTTTCGTTCGGAAGAAGAAATTACCAACTCTGCCTGGTATGGAACACGTCCGAATGTAGGCGATATCAAGTATAAGGACTTAAATGGAGATGGAAAAATTTCGGAAGATGATAAAGCTCGTGTAGGTCGCAGTAATCGTCCTGAACTGACTTATGGTTTGAACCTGAATTGTTCTTGGTATGGATTTGACTTCAATGCTCAGTTTACAGGTGGTGCTTTGTTTGATGTATCTTTGACCGGAACATACTACAATGGGTATGATGATAATACAATTTGGACACAAACCTTCAAGGAAGGTTCTAATTCTCCTTTGTATTTGGTGGAAAATGCTTATAGTATCGACAATCCGAATGGTACCTTCCCGCGTATAACTCTGGGTAGCCCAGGGCACGGGGGAGATAATGGGCTGGCTTCAACTTTCTGGCTACGCGATGGTAAATATATTCGTCTGAAATCAGCTCAGTTCGGCTATACATTCCCGCGTCAATGGACGCAGAAAATTAACATTCAGAATCTCCGCATCTTTGTAGAAGGTTCGAACTTGTTCACCATTAGTGGTCTGCCCGAAGGCATTGATCCGGAATCGCCGGGAGTAAACAATGGTTATTACCCGCAGCAGAGAACAGTGATGGGTGGTATTTCATTAACATTCTAAAAAACGTATAGTCTATGAAAGCAAGAATAATAGGTTTATGTATATTAGGAGCTTCATTCGGATTGAGCTCTTGCAATGATTTCTTGGATATGACTCCGACAGATAGTATTTCGGACAAGATGCTGTGGAGTACCGCCACAAATGCTGAATATGCCGTCAATGAGTTATATAAGTACTTTTATAATTTAAGTAACTTTGCTTTGGAAGAATGTGCTGCCGGTATGACCGAAGCTTTGACCGACGAACTGAAGTATGGTTCCTACAATTATAATGCTCTTTGTTTTATTCCCAGTGAAATAGCTTATGGGGGTACGACCTTACAGCCTTCTTATGTAAGTACCTATCTTGGCAATTGGGAAAATCTGTACGAGTATGTGCGTCGTACGAATGAAAACCTTTCCAATCTGCATAAGTATGGTACATTCAGCAGTGCCGATGCTGAACGTTTTGAAGCAGAAATGCGTTTCATCCGTGCTTTCTTGTATTTTGACTTACTCAAGCGTTACAAGGAAGTGATTATTTATAATGAAGACATGACACAGATCGTTCGTGACAAGGCATTGAGCTCGGAAGAGGCTGGTTGGGACTTTGTGGAAGAAGACTTGAATTATGCTGCCACCCATTTGCCTGATCAAGCAAACGCTAAAGGACGTATAGACAAAGGTGCTGCTTATGCTTTTCTGACCCGCGCAATGCTTTATGCAAAACGTTATGATAAAGTTAAATCAGCAGCGGAAGAAGTGCAGAAACTGGGATATACATTGGAAAGCAATTATGCAGATTCATATTCAAAAACGATACTGAATGGCAATAAGGAAGCCATTTTGCAGTATTGCTTTGATCGGACAATAGGTCATGACTTTGATACTTACTATACTCCCGGTGGCGATTATAAGTTGATTGGTGTAAATAGTGGTGGATATGGTACTCCTACTCAGGAAATGGTGGAGTCTTATGAATTGGCTAAAGGTGGTTTCCCTGACTGGTCAACTTGGCATAACACTGAAGGAGTAACTGATACTCCTCCTTATGACAAACTGGAGCCGCGTTTTCAGGCTACCATCCTTTATAACGGGGCTATGTGGAAAGGTCGTACCATCGAGACTTTTGTGGATGGTTTAGATGGTTGGTGTCAGTGGAATAAAGACAAAACTCCTGAAGGCAGAAGTACTACAGGTTATTATTTACGTAAGTTAGTTGATGAGAATCATAATCTTGCTGATATCGATGTGAGTATACAACCTTGGACTGTTATTCGCTACGCTGAAGTCTTGCTGAATTATGCTGAGGCCTGCTATCAAACGGGCGATAACGCTGGGGCCAATGAGGCTATCAGAACGGTGCGCTCTCGTGTAGGACTTCCTTATTCGGATAAGAGTGGTGATAAGCTTTGGAAAGCCATTGTTCAGGAGCGTAAGATAGAATTGGCATATGAAGGACAGTGGTATTGGGATTTGCGTCGTTGGAACGTGGCTGCAAAATCATACGAAGAAGGTGGATTGAACGGTTATCAGGTTCATGGCTTGAAGATTGAGAAACAAGCCAATGGAGATCTGAAGTACACTTATGTATCGTGCGATGATAAAGACCGTAACTTCCCGGAAAAGATGTATCGCCTTCCGTTGCCTCAATCAGAGTTGGATAATAATAGTGCTGTTACCCAATATCCGGAGTGGAAATAACAAGCAGAATGGATAACGTTTTGCTTCAAATGATCACGGATATCCATTAAATCTAAAAACAATGATTATGAAAAAGATATATTTATTATTATTAGGCTTGTTGTCTATAATGACAGCCTGCCAGGAGCCTGAGTATGTGCTCCCTACAGCAGATCGTCAAGGTATTACGAGTCTTACAGCTATCTTTACTTCAGGTCCTTTTACCGATAAAGAGATTGTAAAGTATACGATAACAGATGCTTCGGCTGACAAGTATGTAATACCTATTCCGTGGTTCTATCCGGAAGATAGTGAGGACGAGACTACACTGTATATGACGACCGTCAGAGTAAGGGCTGAGTTGGCTCCTAATTGTACAATTGAGCCCAGTCTGACGGTACTGGATCTCACTAAAGATAATTATTTTGTATATACTAATGCTCAGGGTGAAAAGCGTAAGATTTGCATTACGGGTGAACGTACGAAATCTGACAAATGCGAGCTGCTATCTTTTTCACTGGTCGACCCAGTTGTATCCGGTGTCATTGATAATAGCTCAAATACAATTTCGTTGATTAGTGCGGAGGATTTGAACTCTTGTCTGGCTGATATTACTTTGTCGCCTCATGCTACCATTACTCCTGATCCGCGCGTTGAAGCTTTAGATTACAATGATGATGTAACGTTTACAGTAGTAGCTCATAACGGAGTAGACAAGAAAGAATATATAGTTAGAAAGACCATACCGGAGAAGATTCCATACGGATTCAATGCACCTCTTGAAGAACTGTTCAATCTGGATGCAACAGCTGGAGCTGCTATACCTTGGAATGATACCAATGCTCCTACGTTGGGCGTTGTAGGTGGACAGTTGGTTGTCTGCATGGGGGACGGAACAACACCTCTTTACTTCAACCAGGAAACTGGTAGCAAAGGGGGAACTATCAATCTGGGTTCGGCACAAGCTGGTTGTATCACCAGTGATGAAGGTGGACATCTGCTTATCTGCAATAAAGTAGATATAGGTGACAAGTGTAATATTTTCATGACATCTTCAGTAAAAGATACTCCTCAACCTTTCTATTCATTTACCAATACCACAGGATTGCCTACGGGATCTAAGATGAAAGTGATTGGTGATGTGACAAGCAATGCAATTATTATCCTGACGAATGATGGTGTTAGCGGAGTGACCAACTCGAGTGTCTTTACACGTATTGTAGTGAAGAACGGTGAAATCCAGGCTCCTGAAGTTGTCGACATTTCATCTACGGGCTTAGCATGGGGAGCTGCTCCGGTCAACTCAACTTCTGTAGTTCCGGCTTCAACTAATGTTACTGACGGCTATTTCCTGTCATACTACGATGCCAATATTCTGACTTATCTGAATGGTAACAATCAGATATCCGCACAGTTGGCGAATACTAGTGGCAATAGCTGGGCACAGAACCAGAATTGTCTTGATACTAAGGCATTCAATAATGCTAACTATCTGGCTATGTTGCTTGTTTCTCATTTTCCGCATTGGGGGGTTGGCCCTCAGGTATATCTCTATGATGTCACAAGCAAGGGCTCTTTGGGTAATGATGTCTTTACCTCACCTGCATTGGTATTCAAGGCTGATGCTTTGAACTGGTATCAGCAGGGTGATGCTAAGACTGCTTCGGGTGACGTACTGATTGCTCCGGCTACCAACGGCTTCAAGATTTACGTTTATTACTATGACAATAATAGTGCTACTATCGGTGGTTTCTCTGCTGATTGTATTCAAAAATAATTTGAACTTTCAGGAGGTCCGGGATACTGAGCCTCCTGGATTCTTACAAATAACGAACTATTGGATAAAAAATATTTGAGATGAAGTTTTTTAGATATTCTAATACCATTGCGGTTTTGTGTTGTATGTTCTTGTTAGGAGCTTGCAAAGACAGCAATGACGGTATACCTGGTTGGCCTTGGGAAGAAGATACGGATGAGCCGGAGCAGCAGGTTGAGGTTAAGCCTCGTTTTGTTTGGATTGATGCAGCTGCTAATTTCCCTGACTATGCCAACAGCAAAGAAAATATAGAGCGTGATTTAACTAAAGCTAAAGAAGCCGGTTTCACTGATGTTGTGGTGGATGTACGTCCTACTATGGGTGATGTACTGTTTCAGACATCAATTGTAGAACAGGTGAAGAAACTGGATTATTGGAGTGATAATGGTTATGCTTATTTTGAGCGTACGGCAACGTGGGACTATCTGCAAGCCTTTATTGATGCCGGTCATAAATTGGGACTGAAAGTCAATGCTTCTATCAATACTTTTGTAGGTGGTAATCTTTATCCTTATGGCTTGGGTGAACAGGGATTACTTTTCAGAGATTCTTCTAAGAAAGAATGGGCTACTACGCTTAATCTGGAAGGAGGGCTTACCAATGCCATGGATATGACGGCTGCAAACGACCCTGATAATGTATATGGCACAAAATTCCTGAATCCAGCCAATGATGAAGTTCAGCAATTTGTCCTTCAGTTGTTGGGTGACTTGGCTAAGTATGATATAGATGGTATTTTTCTGGATCGTTGTCGCTATAATGACTTTGCTTCTGATTTTTCGGCTATTTCCAAACAGAAGTTTGAAGAATATATTGGTGAGACAGTCGAAAACTTTCCCGATGATATCATTAAGCCAGGGAGTGTTTATTATCCATTGCCTTCTCCGCAGCCTAAGTACATGAAGCAGTGGTTGGAATTCCGAGCTAAAGTTATTCACGATTTTATAGCCAAGGCACGCGATAAAGTGAAATCAGTCAATCCTGACTTGCGCTTTGGTGTATATGTGGGTGCTTGGTATTCTACTTACTATGAGGTAGGTGTCAACTGGGCGAGTCCTAAGTACGACACTTCTGCCGAATATCCTAATTGGGCAACAGCCAAATACAAAGATTATGGCTATGCCGATATGCTCGACTTTATGTTGCTTGGCGCCTATGCTTCTGCTGATGAAATATATGGGAGCGGAGAGTGGAATATGCAAGGTTTCTGTACAAATGCCAAAAAGCTGTTGATGGGTGATGTCAAGTTTGCCGGTGGACCGGATATAGGTAATAGTACAGGTTGGACAGAAGGCGGTCAAGGAGATAAGATTCCGCAGACTATAGATGCCTGCATCAATGTGGCCGATGGCTATTTTGTTTTTGATATGGTACATATTAAAATGTACGATTACTGGAACGACTTCAAGAAGGGATTCAACGATTACTTGAGTTCTGTACAGCAATAGATTGATTTATTTTAGAACAGGAGCATCCTCCTATTAATAAAAAGAAGCTGTCTCTTGCATTTACATTAGTTGAAAGAGCAGCTTCTTTTATAATAATATTATGAAGATTTCAATACTTGTTTTATTCTTTTTCTGTTTGCTGCTTCCTTTCAATACAAGAGCTTCTAAACACTTGATAGAGGCTACTTTTATTCAGCCTTATCTGGTGGAGCAATGGGATGATATCCGCTGGAAGCAGGAATTCAAGGTGCTCAAGTCTGCTGGTATGGAATATGTTATTTTCATGCATACAGTTCATACGGACCAAAAAGGAAACACTACAGCGGTTTATCCTTCTACTATACCGGGTGTATTGGGTAACAAGAACGATTTACTTGAAAACTGCCTGCGCAATGCTTGTAGGGCAGGATTTAAAGTATTCGTAGGGCTAAATTTCAATGAGGCATGGTGGAAAGTTGATTTTACTCCACAGTGGCTTATGCAACAGATGGAGCTAGGAAATAAAGTAGCAGAGGAGTTAATCGGACGTTATAAGTCTCGTTACAAGGAGACTATGTGTGGCTGGTATTGGACTTGGGAGGTAGATAATTCATACTGTAAGACACCAATGTATCGAGAGTTCCTTGTTAAGGCACTGAATATTAATTTGGATTATCTACATCAGCAAACCAAGAATATGCCATTCTTGTTGTCTCCCTTCATGAATAGTAGAAATGGAACTCCGATTCAATGTGCCGAGATGTGGAAGTATGTGTTGAACAATGCTCATTTTCAGAATGGGGATATTTTTGCGCCGCAGGACTGTATCGGTTCAGGTTTTCTCAATTTAGGTGAGGTGGCTGACTGGTTTTCAGCTTTGTCTGTTGTTATTCCGAAGACTCCTCACATCCGTTTTGTAGCTAATGTGGAAATGTTTGATCAGCGTTTTTGGACGTCGGCAACTTTAGACAGAATTCAAAGGCAGATTGACTTGCTTACTCCATATGTTTCTGGGTTCATTTGCTTTTCTTATTCCCACTATTACAGTCCTTGGTTACGCCATCCGGCTTTCCATAAATCTTATATTTATTATGTTAGAAAAGGTCACTTGCCTCATCTTGCTACACCTTTGCCTATGGTTGGACTAACTTATATGCAGGATGAAAGGCAAGGTGTATTTTTATCATGGAGGGACAGGTACAAGTCGCAGGCTGTAGGTTACCATATATATAAAGATGGGCAATTGGTAGGCGATGTTCAGCGTACGATAAATGAGGTAGAACCATTCGGTATGTTTACTGTTAAAGGGCCTGGCACATATGAAGTGGCTGCTTACAACGTGTGTGGAACCGAGTCGGATAGGGACCAAGTACTCGTTCCTGATTATTTGTTTGAACAACGAATCTGTGAGTAGATTACTTGTCAGGGGAAATGCATATAGTCAGACACTGGAATGAGAGTGAAATATTTCTAAATGAATTTGTAAAAAGAAAATAAAGTTATGAAAAGATTGCTTAGTTTGTTTTGCTTGTTGCTGTTTTGGTCAGCTCTCTATGCGAAAGTGACACTCCCTTCTATTTGGGGTGACGGTATGGTGCTGCAACAGCAGTCAAAAGTTATTTTCACAGGTCGGTCAACTACCGGTAAGAAAGTATATGCCGTGGCTTCGTGGAACAATAAAAAAGTCTACGCCGACCGTCGGGAAGGGCAGCTGTGGACATTGACGCTGGAAACTCCAGTTTATGGTGGTCCTTATACCATTACGTTCAGCGACGGTGATAAATTGGTCTTAAAGAATATTCTGATTGGTGAAGTTTGGTTCTGTTCCGGTCAGTCCAATATGGAGATGCCGGTCAAAGGCTTTCGAGGTCAGCCAGTCTATGGTTCTCAGCCCTACATTGTATCGGCTAATTCCAAGCGCTCATTGAGGCTTTACACAGTGAAGAATGCCTGGAGCACTACTCCGAAGACGGAGGGTATTGACGGATATTGGACAGAGCTTTCACCTAAAGAGGTAGCCAATTTCAGTGCTACTGCATATTTTTTCGGTGATTTACTTCAGCGTACGCTGGATGTACCTGTAGGTTTGATACATTGTGCATGGAGCGCTTCAAAGATAGAGGCTTGGATGAGCCGTGAAACGTTGGAGCCTTTTACAGAAGTAGTGCTACCCGATGTAAAGGCTACAGAATTCGGTTGGCCGGCTGGTACCCCTACTCTGTTGTGGAATGCAATGGTTAATCCGTGGAAAGGTTTCCCTGTAAAAGGAGTTATCTGGTATCAGGGTGAGGCAAACAGTGCAGATCCGGTTCTTTACAAAAAACTTTTTCCAGCTATGGTGACCGAGTGGCGTACTTTTTTTCAATCATCCGAGATGCCTTTCTATTATGTTCAGATAGCTCCTTGGGAATCGGAAGGCTGTGATAAGTTCGACTGGGCTCTCTTTCGACAGTGTCAGCTAGAACTGATGCACGAGGTACCCGGTACTGGCATGGTGATTACCACCGATGCTGGCAGCGAGAAGTTTATTCATTCACCTTATAAAATAAAAGTTGGCGAACGTTTGGCTTATTGGGCATTGGCATGTGCTTATGGTTGGGACGGTTTTATGTATTCAGGTCCCATCTATCGGCAATGTCAAATGAACGGTCATTGCGTTGAGGTAGATTTTGAATTTGGTGAAGATGGTCTTGCCCCCGAAAACCAATTGGTGGAAGGCTTTGAGCTTGTTGACAAGGTTGGTAATATATATCCTGCCAAGGCTGAGATTATCGGTGGCTGTTCAAAGGTCAAAGTATGGAACGATTCTGTTCCGAGTCCGGTAGAAGTACGTTATTGCTTTCGCAATTACAAGGTAGGGACATTGCAGAATAATGCTGGGCTTCCGGCTGCTCCTTTTAGAGCGGTGATAAAATAGAAACTATTATTAATTAATAAAACATGCAGGTATCAATGAAAAAATTAAGTTTGAAAAAATCTCTTTTACTGCTTGCCTTGGGAATGCTTGTACTGTCATCTTACGGTGGAACTAAGAAAATGGTTAAGATGGAAGAAACTCCAGTAAAGCCAGCACTGATGTGGTTTGATGCCGAAGCTAATTTCGGCCGTTTTAATCAGAAAGACTCCATTGACTATTATTTGCAGAAGATAAAGTCACTTGGATTCACACATGCCATTGTTGACGTACGTCCGATTACTGGTGAAGTACTCTATGACAGTAAGTATGCTCCGCACATGGAAGAGTGGAAGGGGGCCAAACGTGGGAACTTTGATTATTTGGATTATTTTATTCAGGAAGGACATAAACTGGGATTGCAGGTACATGCATCGTTGAATGTGTTCTGTGCCGGTCACAATTATTTTGACCGTGGCTTGGTTTACAATGGCCATCCAGAATGGGCATCTATGGTTTACAATCCAGAGAAAGGGATTATCTCTATTATGGAGGAAAAACATAAATATGGTGCCATGATTAATCCGCTTAACGAGGAGTATCGTAAACATATTATCGATGTGCTGAAAGAGTTGGTCGGCAAATATCCCGACTTGGACGGACTGATGCTCGACCGTGTACGCTATGATGGCATCAGTGCCGACTTTTCACCGCTTTCGCGTAGTAAGTTCGAAGAATATATTGGCGCTAAGGTAGAGAATTTTCCACAGGATATTCTGACTTGGGAGAAGACCGGTGATGGAAAGTTTGTACCCAAATTTGGAAAGTTGGCTTTGAAGTGGCTTGAGTGGCGCACGAAGACGATTACTGACTTTATGGCTTTGGCTCGTAGGGAAGTAAAGGCTGTGAATCCTGATATATCGTTTGGTACATACACGGGGGCCTGGTATCCGTCTTACTATGAAGTAGGTGTAAATTTTGCTAGTAAGGACTATGATCCAAGCAGGGATTTCGATTGGGCAACTCCTGAGTATAAGAACTATGGTTATGCCGAACTGATAGACTTGTATGCTACGGGAAATTACTATACGGACATTACGATAGAGGAATATCAGAAGAACGGCCGTAGCGTTTGGAACGAAACAGACAGTCAGGCTCAGTCAGGTATCTGGTATTGTGTGGAAGGATCTTGTCAGCACTTGCGCACTATATTGAAAAACAATAAGTTTATGGGTGGAGTCTTAGTTGATCAGTTTTATGATAATCCAGCTAAGCTATCAAAAGCAATAGCTACGAACCTGAAGCTCTCCGACGGTCTGATGGTGTTCGATATCGTACATGTCATCAATAAGAATCTTTGGAAAGAAGTGGAAGAAGGTATGAGAGAAGGAGGGGCTTGTCGATGAAATGACATACCTGTTCGTTGAATACTCTTTAAATTTCATAGATCTTTTTGTCGGTCAGGAGTTCCATCTATAAAGAGGTGCTTCCCGATTTGCCTACTTACATACAAATACAAAGGATCTCTTTCAAGATGTCTTGGTATAGGGCTGATACAAAGACTAGCGGTCCTGTTTGTAATTTTATCGTTATTCTATATTCAGAGGACGATTAGTGTGAGCAGTACAAGTATAAATTAGGCTGTAACTACCGTAAAGCGGTGAATTACAGCCTGATATAAAAATAATATTTTTAAGAGATTATTCCTCTATTGCAGCCTGCGCCGCTGCCAAAATAAGATACTTTTCAATGAGTTATATAATACTTCTCAACAATATTCGTTTATTCAATTTCTTCGTATCTGTCTATTATGATTAATGTTTTCGTCCATTTATCGAAGAACTCGCCGCTACCAGTCTTGATATATTACCCATTTAAGGCAAATAGATAAGCCACAATCAACACAAATACGAAAAACGATACTTTTAATCATCTTAAAGGTTTGAACGCTTTAAAACGGATTATTTACGTTCGTTCACCTGCTTTGATTTAATCAATTCATTGTAGATTGTATGGGCAAACTCCCCTGTGAAATATTCTGCCCAATTCTGATAAGTTAGGCAAATACCGGTTCGAGGGTCTTCATAATCCATGGTTTCCCATATATCTTCCAATTCTGCATAAACCTCATTGGGATTATTCCCAAGAGCGTCCACCACTTCTTCGGAATAACAGTTTACCAATGTATCTATCCAATCTCCACAATTATCACAACCATCTTTGTAGATAGCATTGAATGCGGCTTTTTTCAATTCATCCATAAAAGGCTCTGTTTTACAATATGGGTACTCTCCGTTCATTGCTTTTCTAATGTGCCGATATTTTTATGTTCAGGAGATAATTCTGTTAACCTACATTCGTTACCACCAAGCGCGGCTTCAAACATATAATCACTATTTGACAAAGTTATGCTTCTACCATTGCTTTTGCAGGAGAATACTCCCTTGTAATTTTCTGTCTCTGTATCTTGTTTGGAATATTTTTCTCCAATTGGCTCAGTACGTATTAGTGTAAATTTTTGAAGTTTACAATATGGATATCCGTTGACCGTAATAGCATTTTCTGATACTTCAATCACTCCGTAAGTTCCCTGCTTAAAAACATATTTATATACACAAGTTGCCTCAAACATTTTATCTGTTCTTTTTTCTGTTTTTATATACAGATCAGCTTCGGATTCTCGCATGATTAAGTCGTAAGTAGTTTCTGTCTTCACAGTGTAATCACCAGCTTCTATAGGCTCTCCTTTTCCTACTTCCACTTTTTCAAACTCAACATTATGCAATATGACATCAGAAAAAGAATCTTCCGGAGTAATAGCATCTATAGCCTCCATACTCAAAAATACACCCGAATAGCGTTCAGCGCCTTTCTCGTCATCTTCACTGCAAGCACATAACAGTAAAGAAGTAATAAGACATATTATTCCAACTATATATCTCATTTTTTTCCCTCTACTAACTTTTCATAAACCTTAATCAACCTCTCCTTTTCAGCCAACAATTCTTCCAAATGCTTCACTCGTTCTACAAGAATAGCATCTGTGCCTACAGACACGTTGCCCATCATCGAAGCAGGACTAAAATCGCCGTTTGTTTCAACTGTATTATTTGATAGTCTTGATACTTCATCATCAAAAAAAATTCGTATGTCAGCTTTTAATAGAAAAGCAATCTTCTCTAAGTCTGCCGCTTGAATCTTATTGTTTCTAATGCATCTATGTAGATTTTGTTCGCTCATTCCAACATCAGCAGCAAGTTTCTTTAATCCACCACCTCTGTTTTCGCTCAATTTTCTAACAATTTCTAAATTCATGATTTACAGGAACTTGAATTAGTCGACTAATATTTAATTTCGCATACGCTAAATTTTATGACGAAAATATTTGTTCGCCACGAATAAATATATTAGTTTTGCACTATAAAGTTAAACAATAACCCATAAAAAACAAATAAAATGGCAGAAAATCAAGTAAAAGTACGTCCAACTTTAACGGATTTGGAAGTAGGTAAAACGGTTACTTTCCCCATTGAAAAGACTAAGAGCGTCCGTGCTCAGGCTTCCGATCTCGGACTTATCCTGAATCGTAAGTACCAGACAGAAACGGACCGAGAAAAGCGTATCATAACAGTAATCAGAATATCGTAATTTGTAATCATCATGAACAAATTTGTAAATATTTCACAACTGATACTATCCTGCATCATGCTTTTTGCGGTGGTTGTCAGCATTGTGGCACATATCATACTTGGAAACATCGCATCGTTCATTGGCTATCTTGTATCAGCTGTATTCATCTTTCTCACATGGAAACTGGTACGTATATCATGGATGGAGTTTCAAAATGAAAACAAATAACCTCTTAACTTACAATATCATGTCTATCAATTTCAAAAAATTAAATTCTCAAATCAAGCCTCTTAAACCGGAAGCAAGACACGTGGGCTACATCTTTATTGCTACAGACAAGCAAAAGAGAGAAAGTCTGGTTAACTCTATTGCCAAGCCCGGTTCTAAACGTTCCCTAATAAAAGTGCTTACATATTTCATTAAAACCGATGAAAATTATCGTGCAGAGTATTCACTTTAATCCGTAATCCTATGCTCACTATTGATTTTCCCGATAAATCCGTTACTTATGACACTTTCGTCCGCGATGTAGCGTCCTCTGTAGTCCGTATGCTTGCCGATACACACAATGACCCCGAAATGGTCAGCCAGCGAAAAGCATACGCTATGTTTGGGCGTGGCAATGTGGATAGATGGCGCAAGCAGGGTAAAATAACCCCCTGCAAGCGTCCGGGCAAAGTTGAATACCGCACAATCGAACTGCGTACACTACAAAGGTTACAACAAGACTATTTCAAATGATAAGGGAGGATAGCTCAGCGGATAGAGCGGCGGTACGTACCCAAATGGCCAAGATGCAGCAGGACACAGGTTCAAATCCTGTTCCTCCCACTATTTTTTCACTATTAAAAATCAAAGTAGATGAAAGCAATTCAGCTAAAATCAATCACGCTTCGCAACTGGCGTGGAGAAAAAGAAAGGACAACACAGTTCCATACAGATGGCACTGTTACACGTATCTGTGGTCGTAACGGTCTCGGCAAGTCCAGGCACATGGATGCGTTCTGTTGGCTGCTTTTCGGCAAGGACAGCAAAGACCGTAAAGACTTCAACTTGCGCACCACAGACGAAAAGGGCAATCCCCTACAGCATTGTGAATGCTCCGTAGAGGGAACATTAGTCGTTGATGGAACGGAAATTACCATCAAACGAGAGTATAAGGAGCAATGGGTCAAACCTCGTGGACAAGTAGAGGAAGTGTTCAAGGGGAATGTCACCGAATGCACATGGGACGGCGTACCTGTTCGTGTCAATGAGTATAAGGAACGTATAAATGCCGAAATCATTGATGAGAACCTTTTCAAGATGCTAACCAATACCGAGTATTTCCTATCGTTAAAACAAGATGTTCAACGTGAAGTGTTAATGTCCATTGCCGGAGCCAAAACAGACAACGAATTGGCGCAGGGAAATGCAGAATTTACCGCTCTCGTAGACATGTTGAGTGGCAAATCATTGGCGGATTATCGTCGGCAGATTGCCGCAGAGAAAAAACGTCTAAAAATGCAAGCGGATGAAATCAAGCCACGTATCGACCAAACGGACAAGATGAAACCAGAAGCCGAGGATTGGAACTCATTGGAAGAAATGCTCACCGACAAAAAGAAAGAGCTGGAAGAAATAAACGAACTTCTGCATTCTGAAGATGCTCGCAAGCAATCTGCCATCGATAAAAAAGCTGCGCTGAACCGTGAAAAACGGCAAATCGAACAGCAACAGAAGGATATTCTTGCCGCAGAAAGGAGAAGTCGTCAGGAGGAAGCCGATAAGCAGAACGAAACACGTAATGAAATCGAGAAAGAGTTGAAGAATATTCATTCCGAACGATCGGATTGCAATATAGACATTACCCGTGCAAAAGAACGCATCAAGTATTTGAACGAAGAAATAACTAGAACAACAAGCAGACTTGAAGAATTACGTTCCGAATGGGCATCCATTCGTGCCACACAGTACACCGGTGATAATATCTGTCCTCATTGCGGCCAGCCTTTACCCGACAATATGATACAAGACGCTCTCCAAAAGTTTGAAGAATATAAACAAAACAGGCTCAAAGAGAATCAATCACGTGGAAAATCCCTGTCGACACAAGTCGAATCATACCGAGAGGAATTAAACAGGCGTAATGAAGAACTTGTAGAGCATTCCAAAAAGATTACTGCCATTGACGAATGTATTGCAGGGCTGTATGATCGTCTGAAATCCACCCCGAAAGCAGCACCGTCCGCCATCAACGAAAACGAGCTGCCTGCGTATGCAGCAAACCTAAAACGTTTGGATGAGATAGAAAAAGAAATAGCAAATATCACATATACTCAGACAGATACCGAACTGTCCGAACGTGCCGAGTTGGTGAAATCTGCTATTAAGAACTTGGAAATCCAACTAAACAACCGTACCATTATCGCCAACTATGATAAAGAAATAGAGCGTCTTGAAAAGGAAGGTCGTGAACTCGCACAGAAGATAGCCGACATAGAGAAACGTGAATATATAGCTGCTAAGTTTGCCAAAGCTCGCATTGATGATTGTGAGAGCCGTTTGAACTCGCTGTTTGGCATGGTACACTGGAAACTTTTCGATACCACTCTTGACGGAAACGAATACGAAGTATGTATCCCTATAATTGATGGTGTGTCCTATGGTACGTGCAATACAGCAAAGCAAGTGAACGCAGGTATTGACATCACCAACACATTGGCAAGGCATTACGAAGTCTATGCTCCAATGTTCATTGACCGTGCCGAAAGCGTGAATACATTCATTGCTTCCAACGCACAAATGATATTCTTGCAGGTTACAACAGACAGTCAACTAACAGTAAAATAAATAGTTAAATCTTTAATTATTAGAATTATGAACGAAAGACAAATCACACCGGTTACACATCAAAGTAACGTTCCTGTTGGCATCAACTTCTTTGACCCGACAACCATTGAAACGCTCAACCGTTTCTCCACCATGTTTGCCAATTCCAGTCTTGTACCCGAAAGTTACCGCATTGGCGGTGTTGTTGGCGGTAAGACCGGAGAAGGACCTAAAAAAACGGTCTCTGAAGCCGAAGCAGTAGCCAACTGCGTAATCGCATTCGATGTGGCCACACGCATTGGCGCATCCCCTCTTATGGTAATGCAGAACTTGTACATTGTATATGGTCGCCCATCTTGGTCGTCCAAGTTCCTAATTGCCACTATCAATACTTGTGGACGCTTTGAACCACTGAAGTTTGAATTGACATCAAATGGAGTTTGCAATAACGGTGTGGCAAATGTCAAGTGTGTGGCATGGACTACTCCTAAAGGTGTTACGCATGATGAGAACGGAAAACCGGTTACATCAAAATCACCACTTGCCTTACGTGGTACAGCCGTTACCATACAAATGGCGATTGATGAGGGTTGGTATAGCAAAAACGGCAGCAAGTGGCGTACTATGCCCGAACAGATGTTACGTTACCGTGCCGCCTCGTTCTGGTGCTCTACATACTCACCGGAACTGTCAATGGGTATGCGTACCGTTGAAGAAAATGTAGAGGACGCCGATTATGTCGATGTTACAGAACAGGTTGCGAAAGAAATTTCCACGCAAGCCAACAAAGGCACTATCAGTTTTGATGATGCAGTAGCTCCGGTTTCCAACGAAGTTCCGGCAGGTGTTGACCCTGAAACAGGAGAAATTAAAGAGCCCCAAGGTGAAACAAGTACCGAAAACCAAGCCTCAACCGAGGATGATGGACCGGGCTATTAATCCTATTTGAAATGAAACTTCATGTGTTAGGTTCTTCATCATCAGGCAACTGTTACCTCTTCCAGTCTGAAAAGACTGGTGAGGTACTTGCAGTGGAAGCCGGAGTTAAGTTCAACAAAGTAAAAAAAGTTCTTGACTTCAATCTAAACAGCATTGTTGGTTGTATCGTCAGCCATGAGCATGGCGACCATGCCAAATGTGTGGGCGATTTTATAAACGCCTGCATACCTTGCTATATGAGTCAAGGCACAAAACATGCGCTTGGTTTCTCTTCCAGCTATTGGGCAAAAGGGCTGTTGCCATTCGAACAAGTTGTGATAAATGGATTTAGAGTGATACCGTTCCCTGTACAACATGATGCTGCGGAACCTTACGGATACCTCATCCGTCATGAAGAGTGCGGAACAGTGCTGTTTGCCACAGACACCTATTTCCTAAAATACAAATTTCCCGGTCTTAACAATGTAATGTTGGAGTGCAATTATAGCAAGGAAATTCTTGATGCAAATTTCACTGCCGGGCGCATTGACAAGAAACGCTACGAACGCACCATTAAGTCGCACATGTCCTATGATAACTGTCTCCTCACATTGCAAGCCAATGACCTGTCTCAAGTATGCAACATTCTACTCCTGCATCTGTCCGACAATAACAGCAATGCTACGGAGTTTATCCATGGAATAGAAAGATTATATCCAGAGATAGAAATAACAGCCGCTACAAATGGGCTTTCGTTAACATTTAACAAGAATCCCTATTAGCATTTGTGATTATGAGGAAAAATAATAGTAACCAGTAAATAAAGAAGTAATATGAGAATCTATTTTGATATAATATTTATTGTTTTGAATATCATCATTTTTGCTGTTAACTTTCATTTTGCTTTAGAATCCAAATCCTCTAAAGCATATACGTATGCCATTTTAGGAATGAGTTTTGCCATTGCAGCCATCGTCCTACTTCTATCTGCGGATTTAAATCAAGAATCATAATGAAAAAATCAGTTGAAAATACTCAATACAAAACTGAGAATTGTAGACCAAACAATAGTGATCTATCATTTTAATAAAAATAAAAACAATGAGAAAAATTGAGATCGTTGAACATGTTATCAACAATACGACTATTAGTCGCTCACAGGCTATTCAAGCCGTAGATTGTGCTTTTGATGCTATTGAGAAAGCACTTTGTAAAGGTGAAAGTGTCTATATACGTGGTTTTGGCACTATCAAGACTTATATCACAAAAGAAAGGAAAGCCCGTAATATCTACAAGAGAACAACGGTAATCATTCCGGCAAGACGAACAGTAAAACTTGTAGTCAGTAAACAACTCAAAGAAAAAATGAACTCATGATGCACACGTGGTTTGAATGTAAAATCCGTTATGAAAAGACAATGGATAACGGAATGAACAAGAAAGTAACAGAACCCTATCTGGTTGACGCGCTCAGCTTCACGGAAGCGGAAGCACGCATCATTGAAGAAATGACACCCTTTATTTCCGGTGAGTTTACAGTTTCCGACATTAAACGTGCCAACTATAGCGAGCTCTTTCCCTGTGAGGAAGACAGTGCCGACCGCTGGTTCAAGTGCAAGCTGTATTTCATTACCTCAGATGAAAAAAGTGGAGCAGAAAAAAAGACGGCTACCAACGTACTGGTACAAGCAGCCGACTTGCGTGATGCAGTAAATAAACTGGATGAGGGTATGAAAGGCACAATGGCCGACTACCAAATTGCATCGGTAGCGGAAACTGCCATTATGGACGTCTATCCATATGCCGCAGATGAGTCCATTACGGATACCATCAGTGAAAATGCCAATTCGCCTGTGTACGAAATTTCATACAATCTCTCCCCGAAGGTTGCAGGACAACGATAACCGTTGGTGGGAAAAAAGTTGTAGTAGACAAGACCGGAAAAGACACCATTGTTACACCCGAAAAGCAAAGCGACAATGACACTTGAGGAAATGCTTCAAATGGAAAGGAAACGAAAAAAGAAGCAAAAATATGACGATGAGGAACATCGCATACAATGCTCTTGCGTAAAGTGGTTCAATTTGAAGTATCCGAAGTTAAAAGGCCGGTTGTTTGCTGTGCCGAACGGAGGAAGACGTGATACTGTTACAGGTGGCAAATTGAAAGCTGAGGGCGTAACAGCCGGTGTATCCGATTTGATTCTGTTGAAAAGCAATCGTGATTATGGTGCGCTGCTCATTGAAATGAAAAAGAAAGGCGGCTATCAATCTCCATCACAAAAAGAATGGCAAAAGATAATATGTGAAAACGGAGAATACAAATATGTTCTGTGCTTTTCGCTAGATGATTTCATTCGTGAAGTGGATGATTATTTGAGAAATGAATTTTAAAAAAGTCAGATATGGCACGAACTTTTAAAAAAGGTCTTGACTATTTCCCTCTGGATATAGATATATTTAACGACCTTAAAATAAGAAAACTAATCAAGTATCAAGGTGGAAAAGCTATAACGGTATATGCTCTGCTGCTCTGCAATATCTACAAGAGTGGGTATTATATGAAGTGGGATAAAGAGTTGCCTTTCATTTGCTCGGAGCTTACGGGATTTGAGGAGGCATATATATCAGAAGTAATCAAAACCTGCCTGACACTGGGGTTGTTTTCAAAAGAATTGTTTGACGCTGAAAAAGTATTGACTTCTAAAGGTATTCAGGAAAGGTATAGTCGTATATGCGTACAGTGCCGTCGTGTTTGCTATATTGGGGATTATAACCTAATCGAGAAAAGAAAGCCCAAACAAACTGAAAAACTGCCACGAAAGAATGACAATCCACAAACGATACAAGGTAGTACAACAGTGCAAAACGAACTGCAATACGAGCCTTACTCCATGACTATCGATGAAGAAATTGCCGAACTGAAAAAAGACGAGTGTTGGCTTGACCAATTACAAGTGCTTCATGCAACGAATATTTCCTCTTTGCGCAGCAGTCTTGACGACTTCCGGGTGCAATGCTTGGCAGACGGGAAAGACCGGCATTCTTCCTTACAGGATGCCAAACAGCACTTCAACGCATGGTTGAGAATTGTAAATGATAAAAATAAAAGAAAAGATGATAAAGTTAGACCCGAAAGCAGAAATCAACGCAGAGGTAATCTTCTCAAATCTGATGAAGAGAAAACATATGGTAACTCGTTTTAGATTGCCATATACCGCCAAGCAAGTTTACGCTATGCTATATGAAGCGTGCCGGGTGGAAGTTGCTCATAGGCATAGGGAATTTAATGCCACCGAACAATACAAAAAGCACCTTTGGGACATTTCCAATTGGATTACATCGGAAGCCTCCACTTTCGGATTGTTCCTTTGCGGCGATGCCGGAAATGGGAAAACCACCATTCTGCGTGCATTGCAAAACCTTATAAACTACTTGCGCTCTGATGAGGGGTATAACAGCAATGCGGATGCATATCCGATACGCGGCTACATGATGGTATCGGCTAAAGAACTCGTCTTGCTGGCTAAAGCGTATAACAATCCCACACGCGACAACACCTCCGATGTGGCACGCTACAAAAGGCTGCGCCAAATCGAAATACTCGCAATCGACGAACTCGGCTCCGAACCGAAAGAAAGCATTCATTATGGCGATTACGTAACCGCCGCCATGGATATGCTGTCTTTTCGCTATGAAGAGCAGTTCTGTACGCTGGTCTCATCCAATCTTACGGCAAAAGAAATTGCAGAATATTACGACGAACGAATTGCAGACCGTTTCCGTGAAATGATGCTAATCATCAATTTCGGCAATGAGCAGTCATTCAGAAAACAGTAAACTAATTAAAAACATTATGACGATGAATACAGATTATAGTTATTGTTCGGGCGTTACCTGCTCAATCCGCAAGAGTTGTAAACGCTATTTGCCCGATCCACCCGATACACGTTTGCAATGGGTATGGCCAGCATACAATCCGGGAACAGACAAATGCAAGTACTATGAACCAACTAAAGTAGCAAAAACAAAAAATCCGTAATCATGGAAAAGAATAAGTTTACCCATGGTAGTTTGTTCAGCGGCATCGGTGGTCCGGAAATAGCTGCCGAGGAAATGGGCTGGAAAAATATGTTCCATTGTGAAATAAACCCGTTCGGGAGAAAAATACTTGATTATTGGTTCCCAAACAGCAAAAGTTATGAAGACATCACGAAAACAAATTTTACAGAGTGGCGTGGAAAAATCAATGTCCTCACCGGAGGTTTTCCCTGCCAGCCTTTTTCTTGCGCCGGACAGCGAAAGGGAGCGGAAGATGACCGCTACCTCTGGCCGGAAATGCTACGAGCGATACGGGAGATTCAGCCCGATTGGGTTGTTGGTGAAAACGTTGCTGGAATCCTCTCAATGGTACAACCCGGCAGTGAAACTGCGTTGGGACGTGAAGAATCTCTGTTCGGAGAGGTTGACCGAAAAAGAATATTGCATCGGCAGGAATACGTCGTCGAAACAGTGTGTAACGACCTTGAACGTGAAGGATATTTCGTCCAACCGGTTGTTATTCCGGCTTGTGCCGTCGGAGCGCCGCACAGAAGAGACCGTGTCTTCTTTATTGCCCACCGTGCAGACGCAGGGGTTAAAGGTATGCAACGAAAATGGGAAGACAACATTCTATCCGGTAGGACTGCTTCCGACACCACGTGCCGTGGAAGTGGTGGAACACCCCATGAAAGCTGCTGCGAGAACGAAAGACAGAACGGGTACGAAACTCAACAACCTTTCGTCAGGGGCTGCGTTCGGGCTTCTTCCCACTCCGATGGCGAGCGATGCAACAACCGGAGCGATAATTGGAAAGAACGACCAATTTGTTACGACCAGAAACGGGACTCCGAGGAGAATCAATCAGAACGGACAGAACGGAAGCGTAGGACTTGCGAGAATGGTTCGGTTGCTTCCTACTCCCAATGCCCGGGAAGCGGACAAGTACAGCAAGAAATACAATCCGAACAGTCAAATGGGCACAGCTTTGACAGCAATGGCGGTGAATGGGATGCTCCCTACTCCAGCAGCGAGGGACTATCAACCCTCCGTTTCCCCACAAGCATTGAAAAGAAAAAATGGGAAAATGAGGACGGATGCTCTGTGCAACCTGCCGGTAATGTTAGGAGAGCATCATTCGCAGAACGGTGGAAAAACTTCCCAACTCAATCCCCTGTTTGTAGCCGAGATGATGGGATTTCCACCAGATTGGACGGTATTGCCTTTTCAAAGTGGCGGCAGGAATCGATAAAGGCATATGGCAATGCGATTGTCCCACAAGTAATGTATGAGATATTCCAAGCTATTCAAGAAACTTATAATCAATAATAACCATGGACAATTCAATTTATAAAAAATGCACAGAGTGCGGGCAAACAAAGCATATTTCAGAGTTCAGCAAATCATATCCTAACAGGTGTAAAACTTGTGTAGCAGAACACACGAGACAAATGAGAGCTGCTGAAAAACTTAAAGCTAAAGTAAAGGCTACCGGCGAGGTCATAGATGTTGAACCGTCAGGTACTATGCAGGTTTTATGCGGTTCATTCATAACGAAAGACGGTCGAAGAATGCCCGGAACAGCACTTGAATTTGAAAAAGCCATAGACTGGGAACAACGCAGATACGAGATTGCGAAAGAGATAATGAAAGGATTTTCAGCCAATTCACATAATCAGTGTGTGGATGCAAGTAGCGAAACGTTAGCCCAGTGGAGCATTAGCGGTGCTGATGCTCTTATTGCAGAATTGAAGAAAGGAGGTAAAGGATGAAAGTAATAGTTTCATTCAGTGGTGGCAAAGATAGTCTTGCATCACTTCTTTGGGTGCGTAATAACCTAACAAAAGATTTTATTACAGTATTTTGTGATACAGGTTGGGAACACCCATTGACCTATAAATATATCGAAGAAGTACAGGAACAACTGGGCTTAAATCTCATTACCGTCAAGTCAAAGAAGTTTAACGGCATGGTAGATTTGACAAAAAAGAAATCACGCTGGCCATCCTCGCAACGGAGATTCTGCACATCTGAATTGAAAACCATTCCGATGATTGACTACATACTCGATGAAGTAAACGATGATGTTCTGATTATACAAGGAATACGTGCTGCCGAGAGTGCCAAGCGTGCTGAAATGTCCAAGCAATGTACGTACTTCAAGTATTATGTGCAGCCATACGGTAAGGACAAGAATGGTAAGGACAAGTACCACACCTATCGTCGTAAAGATGTATTGGCATTTCGAAAGAAATATGCTGATGACCTATTGCGTCCTGTATTCGATTGGTCGGCACAACAAGTGATTGACTATATACTTGAAAATGGAATACAGCCTAATCCGCTCTACCGAATGGGCTACAAACGTGTTGGTTGCTTTCCTTGCGTGATGGCTTCACAACAAGACATTTACAATATCAGCGTACAAGAGCCAGAAAGAATAAGCTACATTGCAGGTCTCGAACAACAGTTCAACAGCAGTTTTTTCGGTCCTGATAAAATTTCATCTAAGTATTATAAGGGTGAATATCCTCTAATCAGCGATGTTGTTCGTTATGTACAAAGTAAACGTGCAGGTGGTTCTCTGTTCGATGATGATGTGGCAACAAGTTGTATGAGCTACTATGGGCTTTGTGAATAAAAAAGGAATGGTATGGCAAATATAAAAGACAATAAAAAAGGATTCAAGGTAATTCAAATAAGTCGGAAAGAACTTGTAGAGGAATTAGGGCAATATGGTGCAATGGGAATTTGTGACTACTGCAACGAAACTGCATCTACAGGCTATTACATAGCTGTGTTAAATCAATGGTTTTGCCCGAAATGCTATCAAGAATGGTATCATCGCGCTACTTATTATCCGGAAGATGCAAAGGTAGAAAACAGAAATTTTGAGTTTTACAAAAATATTTTTGGGTTATGACAAAAATAAAACTGAATTGGACATACGCCAAAGGCGAATTAGATACTGATACATTGAAAATGGTTTGCATCCCGGCAAGAGGAAAACGTGTGTTCGGTCCTGATGAATTGGACGCAGAACTTTGTATAAAGGACGGCATGAATTACCAAATAGCCGAAATCCACTTGGGCGATGTGGAAAGTTCAAACATCCTTTGCAAAGAGATAGCAAGGCGTTGGAATGAGTTCGAGGAATGGCACGAGTGTAAAGAGAATACGGAAGATGCGCCGGAACGAAATACCCCATGCTTGCTAAGGACTGAGTGCAAGGAAATAACCACAGGCATTGTAGAAGTTGGTTATCTTACATCTGTTTGGGGTGAATATGGATGGACTGAAGATTATCTTGACGACTTTGATGAATCCGAATTTGAAGTTACTATCACTCATTGGAAACCGATTAACAAACCGAAAGGAGTTGAAGAATGAAACGAGAAGATATTGAAAAGGCGGCAAAAGATTATTCCATAGGTAAAACATATTTTCGGAGAAACGTTCTCAAAGAAGTGGATGCGGACAATTATGTTCTACGCAAGGGTAATTGCAGTGAAGACTTCATAGCTGGTGCAGAATGGCAGGCAAAGCAATCCCCGTGGATAAGCGTTGAAGATAAACTGCCTTCTTTAAACCAAAAAGTAATAGTTTATAATGGGAAACAAGTATATATATCTCATAGGACAGAAAAAGACTACGCAAAAGATACTAATTCCTTCTTGTATGGATTGCAGACCTATAATGTTGTAGCTTGGATGCCCATCCCCTCTTTCGATGAAATACTCGAAGTCAACAGGGATGTACTAGAACGGATTAAAGAGAAAGGAGATTGAATATGTATATAGCAAGAGACAAAGATGGTGATTTGTATCTTTATAAAAAGCAACCCGTGAAGTATTCGGAAAGTTGGCAATTATGTAGTGACAATCCCCATGATTTCTACAAGATAGATTCTTCTTTATTTCCCGAAGTAAAATGGGAAGATGAAGAGCCGACAGAAGTTGAATTGGTAAAGAAGGAGAAATAACGATGAAATCAAAACAAGTATTATCAGTTGAACAAATGAAACATTTACAGGAGATTGGACTTGAATTAAGAAATACAAGTATGCTCTTGTGGTACAAACAAATGCTTGGTAAAATACCTATTTCAGATTGGGAATTATCGGTTTGGCGTGAAAGCCTATTTAGTGAAGATCATGTATACCCTGCTTACACCTTGCAGGACATTCTTGACAAGCTGCCGAAACGTATAGAAACAGAAGATTATGAGTTTGAATTATACATATATTACCATGAAAACGGCGTCAGCGTATTTTACGATGATGGTGATATTACTCAACTTGCATTCTTTAGTAAGCCTACACTTCTGGAATCAGCCTACGAGATGCTGTGTTGGTGCATTGAAAACGGATATGTTAAAGTTGGAAAGGAGGAATAACTATGGGATTTACAACACCGTGCTTTATACGCAAGAGCACCTATAAACTTAGAAAGAAATTAGAGGAGTTGGGATATAGATTGTTTGGGGCGGAACTTAACGAAGACTTATGTATTTTCACTGAACCCGAATACGGTCTATATAGTGTTGAGTTTTTCAGTAACATTCCACATCCTGACGAAACCGATAGTGTTGATTGCGGAACCAACGAAGAACTTTTCTTGGCTATTGCTGCATTGAGAGATGATACAAATGAAAATCAGTGGTTTATTTGCGATGTAAATCATTGGGATAGATCGGACAATGGAGAAGCAACAGTTTATGCTGAAATAGGAGAATGGATTTTTTGTAAATCCAATGACGATGATTGTGCACGAGATAATCATTATCACAAGGCTACCGTAGAAGAGCTAATCGAACACTTTAAAGAAAAGGAGGAATAACCATGCCAACAATACTAAAAGAAACTTATCCAACAGCCAAGAAAGAGCATATATGTGAGTTTTGTGGCTATAAGATACAGCCGGGACAAAAATATGTTCGCCAGACAAATGTATATGACGGAGTCGTGTATGACTTTATCACACATCAAGAATGTAAGGAAGTTGCCCATGAATTGAGAATGTACGATGATTGTGATGACAATGGATTATGCGGAGAACAGTTTAGGGAAGAATTGGACTCATACGTATACGCCAATCATTACGATGATGAAGCGGATGATATTTGTTCTGATTGGCAGTTATCTCACTATGAGATAGCGAAAAAGGTATTGAAAGAACTTAAAAATGAATAGTCATGACCGAAGAATTTGTAACATTAGAGACAGCAAAGATTCTGAAAGAGAAAGGGTTTAATGAGCCATATTCGCTTGCTATTAATGTTGAAGATAGCAGACAATATACGACCAGTAGAACAAATAGTGAGTTACCGATAAAAGTATGTACCCAACCGCCACAATCCATCGCCCAAAAATGGATACGTGAAACCAAGGACCTACATATTTCCATCATTAGAAACGCTTGCGGCTATGGCTATGATATATGCAAAGCTGATAATGGCACTCATATAACCGATGGAATATTTAAAGGTCCTAACGATGGCGGTCAGTGGGACACCACCTATGAAGAAGCATTGGAAGTTGGAATACAAGAAGCATTAAAACTTATATAATCATGAAGAAAATAATGTTCTCGGATAAATTTGGCTTAACCCAAGCCGTATTGGAATGTCGGAAGACTATGACGAGAAGAATAATCAAATGCCCTAGAACTTTTAAAGGAGAATGGGTCGCAGGATTCAATATACACAGAAGTCCTTCTGATAAAGAGATAGTTGGCTTTCCTTGTATGTACGATGCAGATGAAAGGGAGTTTGATATGGGCGAGATATTGCCGAAATATGAACTTGGAGAAGTTGTTGCCATTGCGCAAAGTTATATGGATGTTGACCGATTTCATAGAAAAGGGAAAAATGCAGCTTACTTAGAATACTTGGATTCTATATTGCCTGAACTGAAATTACATCCCGGTTGGACTAATAAAATGTTTGTGAAAGCCGACCTAATGCCCCGCCATATTGAATTTACAGATCGTAAGGTTGAACGCTTACAGGACATTAGCGATGAAGATTGCTTGAAAGAAGGGATATATGAAGATTCGGGTGATGATGAGTTTCCGCCATCTATATTTTATGAATTTGAGGGAAACAAAGACAATGGATTTGATACTCCACGTGAAGCCTTTGCCGCCCTCATAGATAAAGTCTCCGGTAAAGGCACTTGGGAAAGCAATCCCTATGTTTGGGCGTATGAATTTGAATTAATGAAATAATCATGAGCATTGCAGAAGATATTATAGACGGTTGGTGTTGCCAACTTTGTGGTGTGTACTTTGAAGAAAAACACGGTTACCCTGTTGTTTGCGAAAGCTGCTACAACGAACTATCAGAAGAAGAAAAGAAAGATTATCAATTAGCAACCCATAAAGAATTTTAATGTATTTATCATATGGATGCAAAAACATTCTTTACCAAGGTAGTCCTGATGCGCAAAGCACAGAAAGACTATTTCAAGTGTCGCACCCAACAAAACTTGCGGAAATGCAAGGCACTTGAAACGGAAATTGACGGAGAAATTGAACGTGTAAATAGTATTACCGGAATTTCTTCCGTTTCCAAAGAACCCCGACAGACAAATTTATTCACTGATTAAATCATACAATATGAACTCAACTGTATTAAAAGAAATCATGGCATTCCTTTTCGGACGCAAATATTATGCCAACATTGTAGCAACAAAAGGAACAACAAAGCAAGAAATCTGTTCTTACATTTTTGCAACAAAAGAAGCCGCCAACCGGCATCGACTGGAAATCGAAACAACTCTGTCATTCCGGTTTGTCGAAACAGTTTCTTTCCGTTCACGCCGGATATATTTCGATTCGTCTGTAAAAAGTTAAACCATAATAATCTGTGAATCATTCTATTTTCGTATTATGATTATCAAAAAACTAAAAACATGGTGGCAGTCACGTAACTACTATGTGATTGCCGATGGTAACGACAATTCAATCACGCTATCCAAACGCTTGTTTCTCCATATCAAAGGTAAGGCGAAAAAGGGCGATGCAGCCCAAGTGTTTGTTTTCAGAATTGCCGGACAAGATTCTTTCGGCTTCACCGTCAATCCAAATATCGGACAACCGACTCAACTATGCGATATTCAATATAATGACAAGTATAAGTGCATAGGCTTTGAAAGTCTGTGCCCGTCGGTCGGTCTTATGCTTTATGAGCATGGGTTACCCGGTGATAGTATAGTCAAACTGTCTGTGTCTATACATCATACAAGCAAAGGTCTCATCTATTATCAAATTGAAAAGCCCAATGGAAAGTATATTAGGAAATACAAGAAAGGCTGATATAGTATTCTATTCTTCGGGAAGAATAGACATTACATCTCATATAGCCAAGCAACTTCATCTCTCGCGAGGTGATGTCCTGGATATTATGAGTGAGAACGGAGAATTATATCTTTATGTCAGATACCGCTCACCAACCGGCGGTCGGCATGAAGCATGTGTGTTTCCATCCAATAGGCAAGGGAAACATTTCAGAGCCTCATCTAAAAGGCTGTGCTCCGCCATACTTGATGTGTCGGGTGTAACAGACAAGGCGAGATTATGCGTTGGAGAGCCTAAGGAAAGCCAATATCATGGCACATTGCTACCAATCATTACCAAACTCCTTTTGTAAGAAAGATATGATTAAAGAAATAAAATACAACGGGTATTCTGCCAACCCATCGGACTATGAGTGCGCCGATGGGGACTTGGCAACATCGATAGGTGTTATTCCCGAAAACGGTGCACTTAAACCCATATTGCCGCCATCCGAAGTATTACAATTCAAAGGTGGTGATTCGGTTATGTATATTCATAAATCGGCTAACTTCAAGCACTATATCATCTTTAACAACAATTCTATCAGTTGGTGGAATGGTTCTGACGCACATCAGCCTGTTTTTCTTCGTTCATTTAACGAGGTATATCAGGTAACAGCTATTGGCAATACGCTTCTCATCTTGTCAACTGACGGTATGCATTATTTTCTATGGAAAGGAAATAATGACGGATATTTATATCTTGGTACAAAAATACCTGAATGCCCACTTTCATTTGGGTTGCAGGGTGAAATGGTTCGGACAGATGAGTTTTCAATATCATTTGATGCTATTAGTGAAGGCAGCATTTGGAATGAATTCTCTGATAACAATAAAACGCGAATTACAGACCAAGTACTTGCCCATATCAATAAATTTATTGCTGAAAGGTCTACAAATAAGGGCAAATTCATTTTTCCTTTCTTTGTAAGATACGCCTATCGGCTATACGATGGAACATTGACAATGCACTCGGCTCCGATTCTGATGATTGCTTCATCAGACCTTGCACCGCAAGTTTTTTGGACACACCTGACGGGAAAGGGAAAGTATACAGATGCACAACTTCGAATATGTGGAATGATACACGACCTTGATTGTGCCGTTGTTCTTCAGTCTCGCCTTGATATGCTTAAAAATTGGAAAGATATAGTTCGATCTGTTGATGTGTTTGTTTCAAAACCTATTTATACTTATGACCAAAACGGAAAATGTACAAGATTTGCACAATCGGAAAACTATAATTCTTATTGTGTATGCAAACATATAAATCAAGCAGCTTCTACCTCCAAATTTCCAATTCGTTATCAACATCATACATTCAATAAACTATATGCCTTTACATTTGACCCCAACGGACTGACTTATCCAAGTGGACGTTTGATGATTCCTCGTAGAAGTATTGATGATGTAAAAGAGGATATTCGTTCAACATCGCAATTCTACCTGCTTGAAAGTCTCCGTATTGAACAACTTTCCACTACACGTACAAAACTGGTAATCGAAGAAGATTATCTACAGTCATTGGTAACACGAGAAGTTATGACAGATGATTATGACAGTCATGATAAATTGCTTCCACATTATTCGTTTGTTTATAATTCAAGACTTAACATCGCAAACATTCAAAAAGAATTATATAACTTGTATAACACAGGAGCGATGATTACATATACCAACGGATATGTTGCTAATTTTGATGGAATGTCCCCTACTTATTTTGATGGAACAATGCCTGTTTCTGTATACTTCTATATCAAGCAGGATGGTCGGGACATAGTGGTCAATGGAGAATCTTATCAAGCGTCAATATTGGATCCGCCATTGCTGTTTTTGTTCTACCCTAATATAAACGCATACAAAGCAGTTATTGTGACGCATTATGGATTACCACAATATTATGAAGTGCCACTTGAACAGCACAAATTCCTTAACGGAGCTTTTTATTTTGCCGGTTGGGAAAATCCTCCGACAGGACTTAGTGATTATCCTACAGCAAGTCCCCGTGAACAGCGAATAATTGATTTACCGAACAAAATATACACATCGGAAATCAATAATCCATTTCACTTTCCGGTTCTCGGTATCAATACAATAGGTACTGGCACTATTCTTGGTATATCTTCGGCTGTAAAAGCTTTATCAGAGGGACAGTTCGGTCAGTTTCCACTTTATGCTTTTACATCAGAAGGTGTATGGGCCTTAGAAGTATCAAATACGGGATCATACTCAGCACGGCAACCTGTAACACGGGAGGTTTGTATAAATACGAACAGTATCACACAAATTGATAATGCAGTGCTGTTTGCCACCAATAGAGGTATTATGCTGATAAGTGGTTCTACTGTGCAGTGCATATCAGAAAGTTTAAATGCGGAAGATTTGTTTTCTATTTCTGATTTGCCAAGATCGGATAAACTTCTATCAGTTTATAATGGAAAAGCAAGCGAAAATGAACGAACGGCTCTTGACGATATTGCTATGATTCCGTTTTTTGATTTTCTTGCCGCTTGCCGGATGATATATGATTATACCAATCAGCATATCATTGTGTATAACCCGGCTGTACGCTATGCTTATGTGTTTTCGTTGAAGTCAAAGCTTTGGGGAATGATGCTGTCAGACATAGTGAACAATGTCAATTCGTATCCGGAAGCATTAGCAATGGCTGACGGAAACAGACTTGTGGATTTTTCTACATCATCTGCTGAAAACATAACGGCATTAGTGGTTACCCGCCCTTTCAAAATGGATGAGCCAGATGTGTTCAAGACGATAGATACCATCATTCAACGTGGATATTTTAAGTCGGGACATGTAGTACAAGTACTGTACGGTTCGAATGATTTGTTTAATTGGCATACTGTATGGAGCAGTACAGACAAATATATGCGTGGTTTCAGAGGAACACCGTACAAAGCATTTAGAATTGCACTCATTTGTACACTTGACAAATCCGAAAGCCTGTTAGGATTTAGTGTCCAGTTCAATCCCCGTATGCTCAACAGACTACGATAAATGAAACATATAGGTCAGTTATTTTTAAGGTTATCAGATTGTTTATAAGGAGAAAGAGCCGGTATGCGTGATGCACCCCGGCTCTTGTCTATTCTTAAAACGGTTTTAGTTTTCGTCTTATCTTGCCTTTTCGTGAAACAAGGGAAGTCTGTATCTTGATTCGGATATTTCGGGCTTTATCTTCCCAGTTGGCTTGGCTGCCTGGATTTGTTATGCTCATCCAGTCGGCAAGGACCTTGCAGACCATATATTCGTGTATCAGATGTTTTAGCAATTTCACGGTAGACAATGAAAAATTCACAGGCAAAACAAGGGTTATGAGGTATTCTTCCGGCACGGTCATAACATTATCAAGGGGTTCCTGCTTATCGGAAATTTCTTCTTTCGTATAAGGAAACAACATTTCCACGCATTCAGAATGCACGAGGTTAAGTATTCTCGTAACTCTGTCCACATTACCGTCCTGACCGATGTCGAATACTTGATGTCTGGCGTGTTCATCTTCCGCTTGCATAATGTCGCCCTCTACAAAAGAATAATTCTCCGCATCGTAAAGCAGTTCTTCCCTTTTAAATACAAGTGTTACCGCTTTTGTTTTAGACTGGCTGTTTTGACAATATACCATAGGCTTGAACATCAATTAATCATAAGTCGGTCTTTCCGGACGGCTGCGTTTGTAGAGTGCACGCTTCACGTTTTCAAGACTCACCCCGGAGTGTTGTATATACGCATTGGCATCTTCCGGACTGGTTATGGCAAACCACTCTCCAAGTGCCATATCTACAAGATATGAATGTATGCCATTTCCCAGTGCGTCCGCCGAAGCGTTGTTATAGTTAGACGGAAGCAAAAACTCCAATGAAAGTTTACCGTTATTATCTATCTCTTCATCCATCAGGTTATCGCTTGTTGTATTATCCTCATTGAGATACTCTCCAAGCAGACTTTTTAAAGAGGAAAAGGCATTGGCCAACGAACGACGTATCTGATAGCTGTTTTCATCGTCATCACTTGCTTGCATATTGGATGCGACTTGATAGCTCTTGCCGGCCGCTTCTCGTGCCTGTCCCGTCAAATACGCTTTGTTCTGAATATCATAGACAAGTTCTTTGACCTGTTGTGTCACGGTTAATGTTTTCTTATTTTCTGCCATAATATTTTGAATTAATGATTATTCGTATGTCGGGCGCATGGGCTTTCTTTTGAAAAATGCCTTACGCATTATATCCTCCATATAGGTAGCAGCTTCCGTTGCATATCCGGCAGCTTCTTCCTTATTGGTAAACGTGTACCACTTTGCAGTGACATTCATCACGAAGAATGAAAACAAGCTACGCTGCATACTTTCTTTTAGAGCTTCATCGAATGAATTCGACAGCCCCAACGAAAGCCTGTATTCACTGTCAGCTTCCGTTTCGTCAAGAAGCATTTTCTTTAAACTGTTGCATATGGTATTCTTACTCTCGCACCAAAAACGTTCAAGCATGCTTTTATCCTCATCCGTCGTAAATATACGATCGTAGGCAAGCTCATCATCCATTTTCGCACCGGTGTACGATGTGGTCTTTGCTACCTCTTCATATACTTTTTCCTTATTGACCGTTAATATAATATCTATCATAATCAGAAATCAAACAAATTATACGATAAACCTACACTAAGACATGGAGAAAATTGCGGCGTTTCTCTCAGTGTTATTCCATATCCTACCTGTAGACTGATACTGAACTTTTTCTTCTTGGGTTTGGGATAATTACCTGTTACGGTCATTATATCACGCCCGGCAAAAAGTATCAGGCTGTCAAGTTGTGGATGAAAGCCACTTACATAAGCCCGATATGTGTCTGTTTCATACATCTTCTGCGTAATGGGGATTTCAACCTCAACACTGTCTTTGTCTTTATTTGGAGGTTTAGTCGTATCTGCTACGTCCGGAGTCTGTTTCGTACTATCCGGTTTTGCAGTAGGAAGAATCTGCGTGATGTATTTAATAACGGTACTATCCTTGGGTACAGGCTTGTAATAGGGTATGGTATCGAAAACAGTTATTCTTGTGGTATCATTTATAGGTAACTTTTTATTCGATATGCAAAAACGCACATTAAAAAACAGTGATGTGAAAAATAATACCACAAACAATATTGCTACAATATCTTTAAACCATTTTACCATACTTCTGAATATATCTGGTTATTGCCTCTACATGGGTTTTAACAATAGCTTGTTTGCCTTCTTCGGAACAAAGGTACAGGACATCATCCTTGTTATCCTGAAAAAAGTTTTCCGTAAGTACAGCCGGGCATTTTGTCTTACTCAAAATATAGAAGTTTTCTTCCCAGTCAGGATCGTCGTCAGAATTATCTTTGCGTATTCTTTGACTGATAAAGTTTTTTTCAGCTTCTTCATACAAGAAAGTTGCCAGTTTATCAGCCTTTGTCTTGCCTTTCGATGTATAAGCGCTCCATCCTCTTGCGTTCATCCATTCTGCACCGTTTCCGGCAGCATTGCAGTGGATAGAAACAAGAACTACATTGGCCGTTCCATATCGTCCGCAAACTTCGTTTACACGCCTTGCACGTTCTGATAGTGGAACATCTACTGTTTCCCGAACAATGCGTTCGGTATCATAACCTCTTGCGGAAAGTTCATGTGCTATTCTATCTGCAATTTCACGTGCATAAGCATATTCACGCAACGAACCGTCAGGACTACGTTTTCCGGGAGTGTTTTCACCATGCCCGTTATCAATCAATATCTTCATACTTATTTATTTGGTTAATATTCACTTGGTGGGACGCGGTCTGCACAACCATGTTTATTGCATTTCCGGAATTCCAGTGCTTGATTCTGAACGGCAAGCTCGCTGTTCTTTTCGCTTAGCTCGCGGATAGCGTCACGATACTTGGTTATCTCGGCGTAAAGGTGGTCAATTTTGGCGTCCAGTTCGACAACTCGCTTTTCCTTCTTCTCGTACAATTCTTTCCATTCAGCAGCATAAGCTGTGATGTTATCTGCTTCGGTTTTTTCAGCCTCGGCATCTGCCTTTTTCTTTTTGCTTCTAAGCAATAACAAGGGCAATATAACTAATGTGATGAGCGAACCGACAACTTGGATAATCGTGCTTAGTTGTTCCATATTAAAGTTCCTTCTATTAGTTGTCCTATCATTGCTCCGGCTACTGTAAGACCAAAGTCAATCCAATCCCATCTACCGCCATGCACCTTGTCTTTATATTCCAAAGCACCTGCTGTCAAAACTCCGGCATACATTGCGGTAAACCAACCAAATGCAAAAATGCCGATAATCAGTCCTCCTATGAGGTGTTTCCACCTGTTACTCATTCCGAGCCATTCAATCAACTTTTTCATCGTTATTACTTTTTAAATTAAATACCGTCCAATCCACTTCATCCTTTTCTTTCCACCCTTCCTGAACAGTCTTTATCACATAGGCGCACGCTGCTTGGGAGAACGCAATAAAATCATCTGCATTCTCGAAAGTATGATAGATGGGCGTACCATCTTCCTGTTCATTGATTTTTAGAATAAGCGGATAAGGAATCTTTTCACTACGTTCTATAGCGGAAAAGTTTAATTGGTTTTCGGGTGAAAGATATACTGCTTTCCCGTTCCAGACAAAGCCGTTTATAATCTTTTCCTCCGTAGCCGTGTTTATAGCGGACACAACAAGTTCCTTGACTTCGGAAAGTGTGGGTTTATGGTCGAATGTATGCCGGTACTCCCAGCCATTCTCACTATTCTCATCATCTTTCCCGAAGCCATAAAACAGTATCCACTTGGAGCGTCCTGTACGTACAAGACAATCCTGCCGCTTCTTTGTGCCGTAAATCTTTTCCATTGCATGAATTTTGATTTACGACAAAAGTAGCGGATACCGAGCGGATTAGTATGTTATCTTTTTCCCGTCAGGTAAAATTGTATTTTCGTTTGCCTCCGTCAAACATTTCACATTTGAGAACTGTTTCAAATGGAAAGCCGTCCTCAATATCGCTGATTTGGTCAAGAATACCTTTCATCTCAACCGATGCAGTAAAGAACTTTCCCCATTCTTGAGTCCTGGGATTGCGGAACGATACCAGATAACGGTCTTCCCCCTCTTTGGTGTCTATTCCTGTTTCAAAATCATGTATCTCAATTGGAATATTTACGATGTCGCTCAAACGCATAACCTTGCCGGGAAAGCGTTTTTTTCCATCTGCTGGAGTGTACGTAACACCCATTTCGGAAAATTTCTTCATGTTGTTCTTGGTAAGTATATAAAATAAATGTTTGCAATCTGCATGGCAGGCCATACCCTTGAATGAACCGATTATTTGCTGTCTCCGTTTCCGTGATTTAATCTTGGAAAGTTTTCGGGCTGCATTTACTTTTGTCCGTTTTCGTAGCAATGTATAGTCGCCGTAGTTGACAAAGCCAAGGGCATCCATACCGGAGGATATGGGAGCCACTTTTTCGCTTGGTTTTATTGTCAGCCCTATTTGAGCTGCTTCATAGTGTAGTTTGTCCCGCAATTTCCACAAATCACGTTTACTCTCACCGAGAATAAAGATGTCATCACAAAAACGGAAGTAATGTTTTGCACCATATTCATCAATCATCCGGTGATCAATATCATTATGGTAAAGGTTTCCAAAGAATTGTGAGGAACGCAGTCCTTTGCTTATGCCATGCTTCCCGTTGGGATATAGTGCTTTGACAAAATTTTCAAGAATAGGCAATAAGACAGGGTCTCCGACATATCGCCTGATTGTGGAGATTAATATATCATGGTCAATACTGTCATAATATCCTTTATAATCGCTTTGATAATAATAGTGTATATTGGGGTTCTCTGCCAATGTATCCTGCACCTGATGGAACAGACCATGCGGTCCGCGTCCTTGTATGGATGCAGCCGTTGTTTCTATCAATAGGGGTGAAAGATGCTTTTCCAACGGCTCCATAATCGCATTGCTTCCAATACGCTCTATGACTGACGGGGCTTGCACAATTCTTACTTTCGGTCCGTCATCCACAGTAAACGACTTGAGGTTCTTTATACGGAATGTGCCGTTACCTATCTGTTCTTTCAGCGCATCAAGTATCTTATGCTTGTTTTTTACATAACGGGCCATTCTTGGTGAACATTCAATGCCATCTATTACAGCTATCTCTCTTTGCCGATTTCCGCTTCGGGTATCTGCACTTCTCAGATTTGCCATGACACGCTTGAATGACCTTTCCAAATTCTCATCGGATATAATCTCCGGTATGAGATTATATAACGGATAACAGACCGCAGTTGCAGCTACGGCCGGTTGGAATAAATCGTATATATCGCTGACCGCCTTCCGGTCTCGTGGGGAGTGGTCCAACCTCTCCCCACATGTGGTTAAAGATATGTTCCGGCTTTCCATTAATAAATATATATTATCATGCTGTTGCCGAGGCTCGAATCCCTCGGAGAATGGCGGTGGTAATCTCGTACCTGTGCAGGGTCTCCGATTAATTTAACCAACAGAATTTCAGACGCGCCCCGTAGTTCGTGTTCGAGTTCGATGAAGCGTTGTTCGCGTTCGCATAAGCGAGACCGCTGTTCGCATTCGAGTTGTTGCCGGACCGCAAAACACAACGGCGCGAGGGATTGTCCGCCTTTTATTTTTTTAAAGAGTTATGCTTCCTAAACCGGAAATACTCAAAGACGCCTTCATACCCATGGCCTTAAACACTCGCGCAATGGTGGAAAGGGTCAGATTACGTCCGCTTTCTATCTTGGATACTTGTGAACGCTGTACACCGATTTTTTGTGCCAATTCCTCTTGGGTCATGTTTTGGGATTTACGGGCTTTTTTTATGGCTTCCCCAATCAAAAATGATTGCAATTCAGCTTCATACTTATCCCTGTGCGGTGTACCGACCTCACCTATATGTTTATCCTTAACTTCATCAAGGGTATAAAATTTAATTGCTTCCATATACTTATTTTTTTGAGTTGAAATATAATATTCTGACGGCTTCCGCCTTGTTTATCTCTTTGCGTGGGGTCTTTTGTGTTTTCTTCACAAATCCATGCGTGGCAATGACCAACGTTTCCGCGTCGGTGTCCCAAAAAGCCAACAGACGATATTGAATACCTTTATACAGGGTGCGAAACTCCCAAATGTCAGTATCATCTAATTTCTTGAATAAATCTTTGTCCATATAACCATTGGCTACCTTATCTACATTATAGATAATTTTATCCTTAACATCTTGGCGCAGAGTGTCAAGAAATGCATCGGCTTCACTCGACATTATTACTTTGAATCTCGTTTTCAATTCCATATCTTATATCATTCACAATGCAAATATAGTGAAAATGTTCTATATATGGAACGTTTTACAGACAAAAATACAACCACATAAAAATTAGTTTCAAAAATCGACTCGCTTACGCGAGAAAAAGAAAGAGGGAGCAGCCTACGGCTCTCCCTCCAACGCTTTTTTCGAAATCGCGAGGTCCGCTCTATTCAATTATAACGAATTTTCCGCGGAAGGCCAGACGCGCCCCGTAGTTCGTGAACGAGAACGCTGAAGCGTTGCTCGCGTACGCACAAGCGAGACCGCTGTGCGCATTCGAGTTGTAGCCGGACCGCAAAACACAACGGCCTCGGCTTCCACTTATCCAAAATCCTGCTGCATAATGTGTTACATACATACTTGTATCTCCCTTGTGTACTCTGCTGGGCAATACATCGCACTTGGCACCATGTACTATGCGCACGACACAATTTCCATTGGAAGCGTCAACTGTTTTAACAGTCCGTTCGGTTTTGTTTACGGGGTCATAAATATGCGCTGTATAATCTATTGGATATGAACTGTCGTTCTCCGTGCATTTTGCCTTGTAGAACGCTTCATAGCTCGGCACATTAAAAGCGATATAGTCCATCCATTCTGAATCACAACCCACATAATGCTTCAATCCAAGTATGGAGTTGAGCGTATTGCCGGTATTATTGCTGTCAGCCATGCCAATGGAATCCAGTTTATTCAGAATGCTGTCATGTCCGCCATTGCCCACAACCGACTGTTCGTTGGTTGTTCCGCTCAAAGCCCACCATAGATTGCTAATCTCTTTATGCTGTTCGTAATCCTGCAACTGATAGCCAACTCCACGTAAGCGGCAGATGTTTTGGAAATCCTTTGCCGTGTAATTCAAACCGCCGATAGGCATCTCAATAGGATTACCCTCACTGTCGTATTTCCATTCGTTAGATGTAACGGACGTCCCGTTGCCTTTCTTCGAACGTATATCACCGGAAAGGCTGCGTGGCATCTTCAAACCGTCAACGGTAATAGGATATACACCGACCAGACTGTCGTTGTCGCCAACCGTGTGTTCGGTCCATTCAGGTTCTATGGCTTCAATACTGCTGCTGTCTACAACAAGGCACTCTATGTCGCCAATGTCACGGAAAGAAGTGAAATAAAACCATTTTGCACCGTTAGGTATGTCACAGAACACATAATCACCGATGTTGAAGTCAAAATAGGTATGGCTTACAGACATGATGAACGTACTGAGCACACGGTTGTTTTCGTCAGTGAACACGCCTCCAAGCCGGGCATGGTTCAGACCGGGCCATCTTACCTGCTTCATTCCTCTCACATCCATCTTGTAGCTGTTCGTATTGGATGCGGTGGTTATGACATCCTCGCCTATGACTTCACCGACAACAGCATCAATCGCATACACTCCGGTATTTTCCATATATAGCAATTCCGACAACAGGGATTTTCTGCTATGCAATGCAGTTGAGAGCGGTTCGGTCTCTGTTATAGAAGGGAAAAAATACTTTACTTGGTTCTTGTAGTCGTTCACTCCCTTGTACCAATGGTGCGGAGCATGCCAGAATATATCAAAGCCCTCTCCGGCGGCGTCCGTTATGTCAAAGCTGCTGCCGTTTTTCAGGTAGTTGAAATCCGTATCGCTTAACTGCACGCCTTCCATCTGGTTTTTCTTCGTGTTGAATGAGCATTTATAGGCATGGCATCCTTTCTTGATGGCAAGGGTATGCCCGCTTGGAATATATGTGTTGCCATAATCCGCCCCCGTCTTATTTTCGGGATTGCTATACTTCTCACACGAATCATTGTCTACCGTATCGCTGATTTTCACAATAGAGAACTGCGAATTATGAAGTTCAAGTTGGGGAAAATACCGGACAAGCTCTTCGATTTCGTTCTGCTCTATCAGTTCGACCAATATCCATCGTCCGGTTATTCCGCTACACTGTCCTTTTTCATCGTACGCATTACCATTCGCATCCAATCCTATAGCCCCACCGTTTTTTATGGAACGAAGCATTTCAACACTCGCCGTAGCATTTACGTTGGGAATACGGACGGTTTTCAATTCACTTGCATTGACCACCTGTTCCAACAGAGTCATCGTATCAATATACGGACATTCATTCACGAATATTTTTGTAACCTTACTGACACCACCAAGAGAAAGCCCGCCGGGATAAGTCAGATTAGGCAGATTGTTCAATACAAGTTCAGTGATAGTACCGGGAAGGGCAAGCGTACTTATCGGAGAAGTTTCAGCAAACGTTATTGCAGACAAAGAAGTATTATCGGCATGCACACTCTCCATTCGTGGACACTTTGAGCAATTGACGGTTATAATTTCCGTGTTTCGAATATCCAATGTAGTGAGAAACGGCATGTCTCCTAAATCCAAATTGGTAAGAAATCCGGTGTTTCCGGGCGACATTTTCCATTCCTTATGATTTTCACTACCGAGATACAGTTCCTGTAGCAACGACATTTTTGAAAGGGTATTCCCGAATTGAGGGTCAATACTTACTTCACTTAAATCTATCATGCTCATGCGGTCTGCCTGATATATGTACAGCATGATGTTTTCCCCATGCTGGAAATCTGTGAATGTACCGCTTTCCCCTGCCTTCAGAAAGATTCCCTGTGTAATGTTTCCACTATCGTTACCGATACCGAAATACCCACTCTTGGCCGCTTTAAATCTGATGACTGCACCTTCTTTTGCACCGATACGTCCACCAATATAACCGCTTTCCGCCTTGAAATCCCCACAGCGGTAGTATCCGTCACGGATGCGCCAGCGTTGTTCTATAAAAGCGGGAAGAGATGTCAGCCCCAGCCCTTGCAATGCATAGAAATAGAGGTCGTTATATCCTGTATATTTGATATACTTCCGTTCTCCGTCATAACTTGAAACAACTTTAGGCCATTTTTTCATTATCTGTTTTACAAAATAATAGTCAGCCCCCTTGGGAGAAAACGGTCCGGCACCGATTCCAAGTGTATCGGGAAGCGAACGCATCGTATCTGCTATTGCAGGCAATGTAATTGTATTGGCATTTTGGTCTACATCCATAGTCTGCTGACCACGTATATCATTCCAAAGCACGCTTCCTCTTCCGGCGTATGCACTGTTTGTCAGGTCACCGGGGTCAACTTCCGGGTCAATGGTTTGCCCGCCGTCATTATCCTTACCGTTACAGGTATCACAGTCATAAACTTTATTAAGATACATTCTTCGTGCTTCCATACCGTTTGCTCCGCTATAAACACCGTCCTTGACGCTGCAGCCGTCTTCAAGGAAGAACATCGGTTGCATGTTTTTCGCCTGTTGGTCGACAGCGGCAAGATAATCGGTGAAAAGATAATAGGAAACCAATGAGTACGGATTGATGTATTTCCACATCTCTGTCTTCCAAATTTCCTGCCATTTCCCTGCGAGTTCTTCCTTGGCATAATCGCAACTATCACAGAATTTCAGGACTTGATAAAGGTCATAAGGGACTTTCCGTCCCATAGCCAAGTCTATCTGTAGCTGGTCATCGTCTATCATGCATTCAAAGTACCTTGTCCACATCGGATAAGTATCCTGTCCGAGTTTGAGTTTCGTTACCCACGAGGACTCTGCGGTAGTAGGTTCCATCATATCTTCAACGCTGCCAACCCCTTGCCACCAGTTCATTCCATCATATGTGAGCAATTCGTAACCGCTTACCGGATTAAGGACCTTGCCTGTAATCTTCCACTTGCCGTTTTCCTGCTTCATCTCTCCGGCTTGTCGCGTCCACTCTCCCCGTTCGTATGACATAAACCGGTAGTCCTGTCCGCAATATAGGGAAAGAAGATAAAGCTTTTCTTTATCGGTGGTAATATCATTCTTAAAACGTGTTTCTATCTGGTCGAGGCTTTCGCCATTTTGTCCGAAATATTCCACAAAATCTCCATAGTTCACGCAGCCTTTATTGTAACCGGGAGTATCTTTAAACCCAAGCGCAACCTGTTCTCCCTTATCCTCTTTCCAGTTTCCTTTTGCATGAAACCATGCGTCTGTCAAGCTTTCCTGTGTAGCACGGAATGCGGCAATGGGATGATTGGCTGTCGAGTGATTCATTTCCAATCCCTTTAATGATATGTCACTCTTTGCCCAAGTTCCATCGAATGAACGCTGAGCGGGAGTCAGGTAATTACTTCCGAGTGCACGAAATGTGGCATTCATCAAACCGCACACACCGCAGTCGTTGGCATTGGAGCTGTCGGAATAATCCACTTTCACCGTTATTATTTTTACCGGAATAGAATCTTCGCCTACACGGACATAACCTATTTTCATCAGTTTATATGATATTTGAGCATCTTCACTGTCATAATCCGGATAAATAGGAGTTACCTCCCAACCATCATTCTTTTGAAGATAGAAACGGTCGTTCTTGATAGGCCGTTTTGCCGAAGTGGTTCCCTGCCTGCGCCATTGCACATTGATAGCCTTAAAACTTCTCCACGGCATAGTCGGATGATAATAGAACAACGTACATTTGAACTTCTTGCTTGTATCAATATCACCGTCAAACGTGTCAAAGGTTTGCTGGTCTGACACGACCACATAATAAGGTATGCCTTTTGCGGAAAGGGCTTCTATTGTCGGACGATTCTGTGTATCAAGCACATTCTCCGCTTCATACTCCTGTATCATTGCTGAAGTATCAGTCAACTTGCACAAATAGTTTCTAAAAGCTTGCGCCCATTCATAATGACTGTTGTAGGCAAGTACATAATACAAATACAGGTCTCCTTCCGTTCCGTCAAATGTTATGGTTTTTGAATTAAGGATAGCACCGCTATTACTGATATATCCTATACAGCCGACCTCTTCACCATTCAAATACAGTTTGATACAGGAATAATTGCTTCCCCCACGTGATACATAAATGGTAGATGGTTCTACAACTACGGCCATGGTAATTTTTTCACCTTGTCGGAATGAGCGTTCCACCAAAGCCGGTTGTCCGGTCTTGCAGTATATCGCAGCTTTATTTCCACAGACATAGAAACCGGCTCCGCTATCAGGGTCATAGCATTCTATCAGCTTTGAATCAGCTTCCTTGATATTTTTGGTGGCAAAGGCAAATTGGATGGCACATCCGCTCGTAGTTTCCACTGATGCGTTTCCAAAAGGATGGTAATCCAATATTTCAGCTGTTACATTTTCTGCAATACGCAAAGAACGCTCCTTAAGAAAGTCTACAAATCCGTTGCTTGACCAGTTTGCACCTCGTACATCCATTGTCACTCCGTTATGTGTGATAGTATGATCGCTCTCACTGTTGCTACGTGTAGAAAAATCATATCCGAACAAAGCACCGTCCTTGATCGCTATATCAATGGCACTCCCTTTTATCGTAACCTTGATTTCATTGGTGGATACACCGCCACTTTCGGCATGTACGGTAATACTTTGGCTTCCGTCCGTACTATATCCGCTTATCTGCTTGTTCACTGTAACCGTTTCGGCAATCATAGCTTCCACAGCTGTAACTTTCTCCTCGCTGTAGAAAACATCTACATGCGTTTCAGTCTTGCCGGGAGTATACGCAGCCACCTCTACGGTAAGGTTGTCATATAAACGTAACGTGCCGTTGTTCTTGTCATTGAACCTGATGGCGACGATGGGAGTATTACTGTTTTCGTCCACACACATGATAGCGGAATAGATGGTGTTTCCCTTTACTCCGGATTTCTTCTCCGTACCGTATATTCGTACAGGATATGCGCCATGCGAAAGTCTTTCTCCGCCACCGAATACATTTGTTGGATTGACAGAGATGCCTTTGGTATAACTGTCGCTTACCGTTGCTTCACCAAGTTTCTTCCATTCTCCATTATAGAACATCTCCACTACTGCAAGAATGGATGAAGTGTTATTAGGGAATTTATAGAATTGTCCGATATTTTTTGCCGGACCACCTGCAACAAGGATAGTATCACTTGTGTAATTCAAAGCCATGGGTTGTTCTACGGTAATATCCACAGCCATAATGGTAATGGCTTTTTTCTTGGTATTTCCATCCGAATCTGTAGCTTGCACAAAGAAGCTTTTGCTGGCGGCACTGCTGAAATAACTTGTGAAGTCAAGTTCAAACTTGTAATCGGTCGCACTTGCAGAGCCTACAGTGTTCATATCCTCACTGGATAATGTCAGTCCGGTGCCTGCATCAATAATAGTGATGTTACGAATGACACCAAGCACCTCGTTACCATCAGGATAGCTGACACTACGCAAAGCTACATTGATTTTTATCTCTGAGCCGAATGCCATAATAGGAGCGGCTTCCTCGAAATAGATAGACAATGTACTATCCTCACTGGAGCCGCCACCACCTCCATTTTTGGGTATTTTAAGCACAATATCCTCTATCTGTCCGCCATTCAGATTGGTGGCTTTGTAGTAAATGTAGTCTTCATCACTTTCTTCATCAAATCCGCCGATAGCTTTCTCCTGCATTATGTATGCCCCGCCTGTGGAAAGGGCATCTTTTCCTCCCTCTGCCGGTTTGTCGGATGTTTCCACCTTGCTTCCGCCACTGCCGAATGCTACCCACGGTTTCAGATCATCAGGGCTGATGTCACTCTTATCGCGTGTGAACTGATAGGCAAGCCATACAGGTGCGCCATTTTTATCACTTTCCGCAGTCTTGAATGTAAGGACGATACCGCTTTTCAAATAAGAGAACCCGCTTTCTTTCTCAAGGTCAACAACAGCTTTTATGGCTGTTCCCAAAGTATATTCTCCATCTCCGCAAAGGTCGTTCACGTTGATGGTGTTGCCTACGTTTCCACCACCGGAAGTCCCGAAATCCGTCCAGTTGTTTTCTTTACTCCAATCAGAGGTATTTGTCCATTGTTTTGAAACCCATCCGGCTTCTGTAAGGAATATCAAGACAACACCCGGAATCTGCAAAGCAGAAGCATATTCAGAAGTCGCACACCTGTCAAGTGCTACGGAAAATGTTATCTCCCTATCTGAAAGGTCAAACAGATGATTGACATTCACAACGCTACGCGATACGACTTGTTTATTGAGTGAAAGTATTGCCTTCTTGTTTTCTTCGACCTGCTTCATATCTTCCTGTAACTTCGCACCTTCATCACCGGGGAATGCAGTAGAGCTTGTATGTCCGAGAGCAAGGTCGGAGCCAATTGAAGTCAGTTGCTTACCGCTCCAACGATAACTTTTTCCATCTTCTTCACATAGAAAGACTTTGCCGGAAGAGGGTATTCGCCCGTTTGTACTTGCCGTACCGAAAACATCTGCATCCAACCAGTTGTTATAATAAGTAGCAGTCTCGGATTCTCCGATTGTCGGAACGTATGCAAGCACAAAGCAACCATGTTCCTTATCATATACAACTTTACAACCCTCATCGTTGGAATTTTTGTCTATGGATTCATTTTTTACAGTAATGCCTACGGAAATGCCATAAAAATCTACCACGTCATCAATGTATCCGGGCAAATGTCGGCTCGGTACTTTCCCTTGTTCGTCAAGAGGGGCGATTCCTCCGTTTTCACCTTTTGATTCTTTGAAAGAGTTCAGTTGGCTTCCAACTTCATTCGCCTTGTTGTTTGCCTTGTTTGCAGTATCCTTGGTCGTGTTTACTTGGTCTTGCAACGAGTTGACACTATCACCAAGCGTGGTGAGGTTGGTGTCTTGCGCTTTGTTGCGGGCTTCTATATCCGTAATGTCGTCCTGCAATTTGGTAATATCCTCTTGCAGTTTTTCTACGGCTTCGTTATACTGACCGCTGTCTATGGTCGGGTTGCCTCCACTCTGTCCGGTCGGAACCCATTCTCCGCCATCGCCCACATATATGGGAGCTGGTAAGGAAACACCCACAAGTGCCCACCATCCGTCATGTGGTAAAGGATAAGCCGCTTTCAGTTTTTCGATGGTCGTGAACAGTCCTTTGCTCACTCCCTTGATATTTTTTGCCTCAAGCCAGCCGTCCACCATTACGTTTCCTTTCAAGTGGGTCTTTCCCTGAACGGTCGCGTCACCACCTATCGCTGTATTGCGACCAACGGAGACATCACCGTCTATATGCTTTGATTCGTAACTCATATTAATACAGATTTAGCCAATTCGTTCAATGCGGCACTTTTTTCCGTATCGCCGAATGTCGTTAATACTAATGCAGCTATGGTATATATCACAGCATCATAACATTTCTCACAGATTTCTACCGCGCCATATTTGTCTATTTTCGGGTAAGGCAGATATACAGCACGGCTCACTTTCGCTTCTGTCGTTTTGCATGAATAAAATTCCATCACTCTTCCTTCCGGTCGTATGGATATGGCGCATACAGGCCGTTGACACGTTCCTCTTATGCCTTTAAATCGGGAAGACTGTTTTTCATATTCAGGGTCATCGGTGTTTATGGGATTAAATACCGCACGCTCCCAATCGTTCATTTGGAAAACGACAAAACGCATGAAATCTTCCGGCAGTAATATCCATCCGCTTTCATGCTCTTTCCAATATATGGCATCACCGAAGTTGTGTCCGCCGTCAAGCAAATAGGACGGTGCAGAGCTGTGCACACGCTTTACTGCTTCCAAAATCTTTGATGCAATGATGTCGTCAAGTGCAAGAGTGTCCACATCGCCTATAATCTTCAACGTATCGCTGTTCATGTTTTGGTCCAGGGCGGTGCGTACATCCTCCTGTATTTTGTTCTTCTGATATACAGCCATAAGCCCTTATCTTTATTCCAGACCTTCAAACTCAATTCCGTTTGCTGCTGCCTGCTCCATGATTGCCTTGGTCGAGCGCATGGAAGTGCGGCTGATACCGAAAGTGTCTGCAAGGTAATCTTTTGCACTTGCAATGTCGCTTACTTTGACTTTGCGAGATGTCGTATTGTTATCCCCTGCGTCTTCTTGCGGCATTTCGTCCTGTCTGCCGGTTTCGTTGGCAGGCGTGTCTTCACCATTGTGCGTACTTTCGGAATGAAGTTTTTCAGATGAACCGTTTTTAGACGCTTTTCCGGCTGTTTCTACTGTCTCGGATTGCCCGTGCACAGAATGAAGTTTGAACAGTTTGCCAAACTTGTAATGGTTCTCAACAGACTTCTGTATGTCCTCGTTGTCGGTAGTGAATACACTGCTTCCGTTTGACAATGGAACGAATGCGATATGCAGGTTCTTCTTGCTCGGAAGTACCACATTAATACTGATATTGGTATTCGCCTTGTAGGTTTTCGTAATCATATTCTTAAAAGTAAAAAGGGGACGGGACACCTTATCCCATCCCCGGTAATTAATAATTCTTTATGAACTCTTTATTATGCCGCATTTAAATCTTGGGCGGGTGCTTTAGCCAGTCTCATACGTGCATGTGCCTTTGCATAGCGCAGATACAGGCAGCTCACCTCTTGGATAACTACCGCATCGGTACGGCGGATACCGGCCTTTTGCAAGTCGAGTACGTTACGTGCCCAAGACACATGTGTTTTTTTGGAAAGATATTCCGGATCCATTGCAAAGCCGCAATCACTCATTCCGTTTACATCGAACAGTTCATGATGTATGGTCAATACTTCTCCGAAATCAGTATCCCAAGATTTGAATTTCAAGTTCCATACCTCCACGGTATCTTTCAAGCGGAATTTTTCGCTCTTTATCTTGGAGAATGCAGAGAGCATATCACTTCCACAAAATAAAATCTTACGCTTGTTACCGATGCCGGTACCAACAAAAAGGTCTTTGGTAATATCCACAAGGTTTTCATCGGTAATTATGGCGCATTTCTTGTCAGTATCCCATTCGCCCACCTCGATGTCCTTTCCGGCCATCCACCAGATACCACCTGTAAACCAAGTGTTCATGCCGTCCTTTGCAATGTGCTTGATAACCTGCTTCACACCGAACAGATAAGTATTTTCCATTGCGAGGCGCATATCATATACACCGTCTTCTTCAATGTCTGAGAAATTCCAGTTCACTTCTTTGGCGGCAATCTTGTCAAAAGTTGATTGCTCTACCTGAATCATGAAGTTCTGACAATACTGGGTTTCAGGCATAGGGATATTATTGAATCGTCCTGTCTGAACATCCAATTCCCCACATGCTTTTCCCATGCGTACAAGCGTTGTTCCTTGTGGAATTTCCGGAACAAGAATCGGCTGTTTGCTTGAATCATCCATTTTGCCATTTACGGCATACACTGTAGGAAGATTTGTTGAGCTGTCCTTTCCGCACACACAAAGCACGAGGTCCGGAACGTTGCTGTCATCTTCCGTATATTTCGTTCCGTCCGGTTTGGTGATGGCACTGACACCGACTACCCTAATGGTATCATCCAACGTGAACATATTCAAATCATCTACCGGCAACGACACGCTCGCACCGCTGAGCATAGCTTCCAGCTTTTTGTTGGTACTGCATTTGATTTCACGTGTACCCACGCTGTAATACTTCACTTCAAATGAATTGGTGGAGCTTGATTTTGCATAACGGCTGATTTGGTCAATTGGAGTAGCCATCGGACGGATTTTCACGATGCGTTTGTCCACATCACTCAAATAGAAATTTGGGTCACCGGTTTCACGCCCTCCTGTTTCAGTGGAAATACCGTCTGTTCCACCCGTACCGTCCGCACCGGCTGTTGTTTTACCCGCATCAGGCAGGTTCGATGCTTCTGCCATCATGACACCGCTTGATGCACCCGTCACAAACGCCAATATCATCAGCGTAATGCGACAAAAGAAACTCATTGTTTTCTTCATTGCTCGAAATTTTAAAAGTTAAAAATGTAATTGGTTTATATTTATCTGTTTATCGCCTTGCGTTTTTCACCGCCACGCTCCCAAATGTTCTGTGTACCATCATAACGCCCGATTGCACCGAGGTCAGGCATCTGTCGTGAACCGCCACTGCCACCACCGTTTTTACCGGCAAGGTCGGCTGTACCGTCATTTTTGCCTGCTTTGCGTAGTTTTTCTTCAATCTTGCTGTTGCGCCCCTTTACTTCACCCTCGTGTCCGGCAGCTTCCACATCGCTGTCGTGCCTGATTGCTTTTATGGCCATTTCTATACTTTCACGTGTAAACTTACCCATGATTCCGTCACGTACAATGCCTACAAGGAAATCCATTGCGCTGTCGATGTCCTCATCCGGCAATCCTTCTTCCTGTTGCATGGTTTCAAGGGTGGTCAGGGTTTCGTCGAGGTTCTTCTGATACTCTCCCTCGTACTCTTTCTCTTGGGCGATTCGTTCCGCAAATTCCTTGTTGGCGGTTGCAAGTGCCTCCTGCTTTTCGGGGTCTTCAAGTGCGGCCTTGAAATCATCCCCGAATTTGCGCACCATACCGATGATAGGGTCTTCGCCTTTTCTCCAGTCAGTAAGGAAAGCGGCACTTTGCGGGTTGCTTGCAAACAGGTCGGACAGCGCTTTTTCACGTTCCTTGTAACCGGACAATTCCTTGTCGTAACCATCGTAATCGTCATTGATTTGACCGAATAACGCTTCATCATCGGCAAATTCTCTGTCCGGATACTTTGCTTTCAATCGCTCTGTGTATCGCTCGCGATTGCTCTTAACTTCCGTATTATTAGGCATAATTCAAAAATTTAATTTATAGTCAGATTCTACAAGACAAAAATAGGCAGGGAAAGCAGAATGTCATGTTTATCTTTTTACGCTCCTATTGGTAACTTTGGTACTATAACGGGAAGAAAAATGAAGCATAAAGGAGCAGTTATGGAATACTCTATGGAGCGTATGAACGACTTGATGAGAGCATACGATGAATACATTTCATCGTGTGATTATATCCGTATGCCTGAAGTGTATAAAGTAATTGTAAACATGCCGTCCCGGAGGTTTTGGGTCAGCGATATTCGTGCAGCATTGGTCGTTTCCGTCATGATGAGGGGTGAGAACGATTTAAGCGGTATGCGGCCGTTGAAGAAAGAAATGTATGAGGAAATTCATACAAGGGTTGTCGCTCTCAAATCAGAATACCCGGAACTTACCATTTCTGAGCTGTGTGCTAAAGTGATTGCTCAACCCGCACCGAAATTCTACCTCACGCCGGGTAGTGCCAAGATGATGATATGCAAGGCTAAAAAACGATGGATGCAAGAAAAGTTGAGAAGATTACGGCTCTCCTGATTTCTGCCATGATTGTGTGTTTGTCATTTTCAAGAGAATGGGATTGGCAAACTGTCGGCATTTACGCTGGAAGTAATATGCCAGAACGCTTGCTGTATCCGTTTTTCCATACGAATATGTTTCATGCCTTGCTCAATTCATGGTGTTTATTATCGATTATTTTCATTTACGATATTGGGATAGGAAGATTGCTGTCAGCCTATATGATTGCTGTTACAGTTCCAGTTGATACCCTTGGATATTTCACGACAATGGATTCGCCAACGGTAGGATTGTCCGGATTGGTTTTCGCCCTGTTTGGTTCAATATCGTTTGAGGTATTACGTAAACGGTATTATCAGTTATGGATGCTGTTTTACCTTGTGGCAGGCTTCCTGTTTCCGGGCATAAATGCCGTATTGCATCTTTGGTGTTATGTATTGGGACTCATCATGGCTCTGCTAAACAAGCCTGTTAAAATCATGCACCATGAAAGATAAGGCCATCAAGGACATATTGACAGAGAATGAACGCCGCAATGCGATTGTATATGCAAAGTTCAATCCAATTACCGGAGAAGGTTCTGTCGGTAAACGTGTAAAGTGTACCATCAGTGACTTTCCTATACATACCCAGTGGTTACCGGAACGTATCATGAAAGTGCCGCTTGTACGCCAACTCATCGAAGCCGGTTCTATTTCCAAATTTCTCACGGACTACATGGGCGTGGAAGACAATCAGGATGATCGCTTGAAGGTCATAGAGCAGTTTGTACGAATACGCAGCCGCGAGGATTTTCCGTTTTGGGCGGCAACATTTGTCTATATCAAGGCCAAAGGCGGCGGTGAGGATGTCCTGTTTCGTCTGACAAGACCTCAACGGCGTTTTGTGGATCGGCTTGAGAAATTGCGTATTGCAGGGAAACCGATACGCATCATCCTGCTTAAAGCACGGCAATGGGGTGGTTCCACCACTTCACAGCTTTATATGGCATGGTTGCAGTTGCTTCACAAAACCGGCTTAAACTCACTTATCATTGCACATCAGGGCGCAGGCTCCGATGAAATCAAGGATATGTTCGACCGGATGATTAAAAGTTATCCTGTCGAAATGCTCTATAAAATTGATGAAGCCTACAATGAGAACGAGCCGAAGATTGTAGGAGTGGGAAAATCGGGAAGTATATCGCGTATTCCGCAGCGTAACTGCAAAATCAAGATTGGTACGGCTGAACGCCCGGATTCGTGTCGTGGCGGTGATTACAATCTTGTACATCTCTCCGAAGTGGGAATATGGAAGGCTACGGAGGGAAAGAAACCGGAAGACATTGTGCGCTCCGCCTGTTCGGGTATTCTCCTCAAGCCCTACACCATGATTGTTTATGAAAGCACAGCAAATGGCACCGGGAACTTCTTTCATCGCGAATATACTGCCGCAAAAGAAGGGAAATCCCAGTTCGAGGCAATGTTCGTTTCATGGTTCGACATCGAGCAATATACACTCGCTTTTGATTCGGACAAAGAAAAATGGGATTTTGCAGAATGGCTTTATCAGAATCGGGACAATGAAAATACAGATTCCGAACGTGAGGAATGCGGTAAGTATCTTTGGTCGCTGTGGGAAAAAGGTGCTACGCTCGAAGCTATCCATTGGTACATAGCCGAACGCAGGAAGTACAATGACCATGGGCAGATGGCTGCCGAATTTCCGTCTGATGATGTGGAAGCCTTCGTACATTCGGGAGCACGTGTGTTCGACAAATACAAGGTCGATGCAATGCGTAAGACCTGCAAGAAACCTAAATATGTCGGTGAAGTCTGTGCCGATGCGGATGAGGGCAAGAACGCTTTGCAGAACTTGCGTTTTGTGAAAGACAAACAGGGATTGTTGCATATTTGGGAGTTGCCGGAAACAGATGAAAAGGAAGTTGTTACAAATCGTTACCTCACGATTGTCGATGTGGGTGGACGTTCCAATAAAGCAGACTTCTCTGTTGTTCTTGTGCTTGACCGTCTGTTTATGATTGATGGTGGCAAGCCTGTCGTAGTGGCACAATGGTACGGACATTGCGACATCGACCAGCTTGCGTGGAAAGCGGCACAAATAGCGGCTTTTTATGACAATTCACTCTTGGTGATAGAAAGCAACACCTTGGAAACGCATGACAAGGAGCGGCAGGTAGATGGCGACCAGTCACAGTTCATCCTTAATCAAATCAAAGAGATTTACCCTAATCTCTATGCACGTGGTCAGTCCGAAGAAGCCGTACGCGAGGGATTGCCTACCAAATACGGCTTCCATACCAATGTCTCAACCAAACCAATGATTATATCAACCTTAGTCAAGGTTATTCGTGAGAATTTATACACAGAACGTGACGAACGTTGCCTGGACGAATATTTGTGTTACGAGAAAAAACCGAACGGAGCTTTCGGAGCGATTACCGGTAAACATGATGACTTGCTAATGACAAGAGCCATAGGCTTGCATATATGTTTCTTTGAAATGGAAATTCCAAAGATTGTGCTTCGTATCGGACGATTTGTTATCAAAAAGAAAAAAGCTGTTTCAGCAGCTACAATATAAGTTTAACTATAAAAACAAGGAACAATGAACATTTTCAGAAAAATCAGAGCTTCGCTTCGTTTACGTGAAGCAGTCAGACAGGCAGACGAAAAACACAAAGAAACTGGAGAACGTTACTACGTTATGCCTGCCGGTGGGAAAAAAGGTCAACTTATCATTATGGATAGAAAGAATTTCCGTAAGTTGAAACAGAAAGGCTACATCAATCATAATACGTTTGTGGGCGACCTTGAACGCGAATGCTTCTACTGCACGACTTATGGAAACGGTTCAGCTATGCTTCCTTCTGCTGTTATTGCATTGAAACGAAAACAGTATTTCTCATGGCTTGATTCATTTTCAAATACCAAAGAGAATGGGAAAGTACGGAAACATTGACGGTATAGCCACACTGACCAACGACCCGCTCGCACTTGACAATATCAATAAGTTCAAAGTTGGGGACCGGGTAATATGCAACGATAATGGTGTCATTGGTACGGTCAAGGAATTGGATATTCCGAATGAAGCCTGTGTTGTTGATTTCGACAATGGAGAGGAAGATGTCTGGATAGAGAAATTCCAACTGTCCAAAGAATAATAATAATTAGACATGAGGGTGTGCCAAATATCTTCAGTTGATACACCCTCATACTTTATCCGCTAAACATGGGCTTGTTTGATTCTTTTCTCGTTGCCTCTTGACCAAATATCATCTTCGGTTTGGCCATATGTCGCAAGTTGCTCTATTTCTCTCTTTTGTTGTTCCTGCCAAGGCTCAAACTCTATAATATCTCTCATAAGCCATGAATCCCACCGTCCTCTGAAACAGATACCCCGGTCATCAAGGTACACATCGGCTATGATTTTTCCGCTTGCATGTTCAGGTTGATTCGGGTTCTCGTTTATATGGTCGTATGAAATATTGTTTTCTTCCAACCACTTTTCTAATTTTTCAGTTTTCTTGCGTGTCGTAAATATGATGATAGTCCACCCGTTTTTCTTTAGGGTGGCTGTACCTGTATCTGCGTTCGGTATTATCTGCCCGAATACATCTTCACCCTGCCAACCTTTGCTGTAGTCATGTATGACACCGTCAAAGTCTATACAAATAGTTTTCTGTTCCATGATGTCGTTAAATTAAAATTATTACCTCATTGCATTGTTCAGTTTGTTCACGGCCTGCATATTCGCTCCTTGCTGCGCTTGCGCCATCAGTTCGGGAGAAAGACCGTCGGGCACTTTGCCCTGCTCCAACTGTTCCTTCTGTGATTTGATACTTTGCAACAATTCATCTGCAAACGGGAAATCTCCATGCTCAAGCAGCTGCTCTACACTGATTGCCTGAGACTGGTACAACTGCATAAGCATATCGTTAGCAAGATGCCTGTATGCCGGTGTTGAAGTGCTTTCGGTAATGCTTAAATCAAATTCTACATCACGTATTTTCTTCGGGTCATATTCGATTTGTGCACCACTCTTACCTGCAATATTGAAAACACGTTTGCTATCATAAAACTGCTGCATATTCTTCACATCCTTATATGCTCCGTCCACTACAAAACAACTGAAGCATTCAAGCAGGTCGAGCAATGACTTCGTGGCGTTTTCTGTCTGTTGGTTATAGTGCGATGCACTTTCACCGGAATACCCGGGCTTTCCTTGTAATGCGCCCGTAACTCCCGATATATCTTCAAAAAATTTGAGTTGCATATTAAGCAGTTCCGCAATGCCTATATTTGTGGAATTATTGGCCACCTGTTCCGGCACTTTTCCGCTTTTGCTCGGCTTGTATACGATGACACCGTTAAATTCTGTCCAGCTCTCTGCAATATCGTCAATGCTCACACCATCAGGCAAGCAATCTTCGGGCATCATCAGCACGCCTTTGGCACTCGCCCGCATTATCCAGTCATAGAGGGTTATCAATCGGTTGGTATATCGCTGTTGGTCGATTACATCAGCAACGAATGAATGGATTTCACCATCAATGAACGGATATGCCTTGAAAACATATGGATGGCTTCCATGCTCGTAAGGCGTTTCCCCCTCCCTCAATATGTCGCCAAAAGGAGAAAGGTAATAGAAATACCAATAATCGTCCACAAACCAAGTAGCTTTTATCAACGGAACCTCATCTTCCGGCATACCGGCTTCCTTGGCCATACGCATACGTTCTTCATTTTCAGTAAGCACCACTTGTGCGTAATCTTCTTCGTCTATTTTGAAAATATCGCCGTTTTGGTAGTCATGGCAACGGTATCTCGGTTTTTGCTCCTTGCGCCATATCTCTATCACACGGCATCGTCCTGGTTCGCTTGTGAATAGAAAATCGTAGTTTTCCAAGCGGCTATACCCGAAACGCTCCGCGTATGTGGCTATGTAATCTTTCCTTGCCGCCCACTTGTAAATGTCACGCAATTGTCTGTATTCCTGCGGACTTGATGCGAACTGTTCACACAACTGTCCGAAAGAAATGTCGTGAACTTCTCCAAGCACGGAAACATCCCAACCTCTGAAATCTCTCATGTTGTTGTCGATAAAGAAATTATTGGGTTGCACATAGTCCGTCCAACAATCCTCTTTTCCATTACGCCAACCGTACGATTTACGGTGAACGATAAAACCGCTTATCAGGAACTCTTCCATAGTTCGGGCATATACATCGTTCATTCGGTTAAGCTGCATGTTGCATTGAAGTATCGTACTCATCGTTTCACCAAGTTTCTGTTCATCCCGATCACGTGCGGTACAGGTCGGTTCTTTACTTTGGCTTCGATACACGCCAAGCACGCTTCGCACAAGCCTACGGATAAGGTTGTTTTTCAAAGGCACGTTGCCTTGACTTTTAATGTATTCTTCCTCGCTCATGGATTTTCCGTCCACACAAATCATATCGTCCCATTGGAAACCATAGGTATAGCGTTTGTTTCGCTCCCGGTCTTTCCGAAAGTCGTCCATCTGGCTCCAATAGTATTGTGCTTCCATAAGAATGTCAAATGCCCTGCGGTCACCATAACGTTTTACAGAAACAACAGTATCTATCTCGGCGGCATCATTTCTTCCCGGAGCTATACGGCTCATTGGCAGCAATTTTCTTTCGCTTTTATTTATATGCATATTTTTATCATTTTAATGATTGCGCGGAACAAATATACTGCTCCGGGCAATCATCCTATGTTTAACTATTTACGGGTTTTGTTCATTTCTTCTATCATTTCCTTTTTGAGTTCATTCAATTCAGCCTCAATATTCTTACGTTCCTCATCATCAACTGTGTCATTCAGTTCATTATAGAGGTCGTCAATATCCCTACGATAATCCTCAAAAATTTCATACCGCTCGTATTCGGGTGAATTGTAAAGGAAATCAATCTTTTCCGCATAGTCAAATATGTCGTTGTCGGTATCTTCCTCATAGTGCTTTAATCGGGATTTCAATCGGTCATGCTCCTCTTTCAATCGGAAATACTCATTGTTCACAGCCCTGTACTCGGTGCGTTCGTCCCCGGCTTTGACCAGTCTGTTTACCAACAAGAAGCTGCGAGGGTCGTACTCTCGGTTGTCTGTAATGGTTTCTGCGGTCTTGCTCAATTTGTCGATTGTTCCGAACACGCCACCGAAATAACCGTTCAGCATATATTCAATCTTTGCCGGATTAAAGTCAATCGTTCCTTTTGTATATGGGTCTCCACCCGTAGCTTCATTCATGGCATTGGCCAATCCGACAATGTATTTATTTGCGCTCTTATACGCCTTTGTCCATTCGGGCATATCTTTGTTGTAAGGTGTGTCTTTATAAAGTGGCATACCCGTCCAACTCTTTTCTGCAACGTAGGCTTCCCACAAGGGTTTGTAGGCACTCGGTACAAAGGCATTCAATCCTCCGCCGCCCTCCAAGAAATCAATAGGTAATATCTGTGTAGCCTGTCCTGTTATGGCTTCGGCAATTTCTTCGCCTGTAAGATGTTCCTTTCCGTTAAGAACGGAAATCATCAGTTCGCCCATGCCGTAAACAGCCCTGTATTCTACCGGAAGAGGAATTGATACCCAACTGTTTCCTGCCCTGAAAAGAATATTGCTGCGCCTTACATATTCGGGAAGATTATAGTATGCGTTCTTGTCATCATCGTCATCATCATCGCCACCCAAGTAGGCAACAATGGCACCAAGAAGGAACATCGCCGCAATACCTGTAAAAGCTTTGGCAGGATGGCGTTTCATCTGTCGTCCAAAGTTTGCCGTACCTTGAATGGCTGCATTCCAAAACACATAGCCGCTACGACCAAGTCCCGATACCAATGCACTGGCATTACCAGCCTTTGTCTGCCCTGTACTGTCATAGAATTTTGCTCCGCTGCCTTTCTTGTTGAAGTTTACGCTTATCTCCTTTGCATCATAGATGGCTCTGTCAATGCTCCTGCCCATTTCGCGTGATGTCATGAAAGCGGCAAAACGGGCGCAGTTCTCAACGGCTCGGTTGTACTCATCGAAACGTTCGCCCAACAAGTCCCATGCTTTTTTTACAGGAATCTTGCCGTTCGATTTTTTCAGTTCCCTGCGTATGTCGTTCTTATGTTGTTCAATGTCCCGGATATTGGCATAGCCTGTTTCTCCTCCGTTCATCATGAACTGATGAAACATCGCTTCCGTCTTGTTACTCATGTCAAGTGTCCCTTTGCGGTGCTTAGCCAAGAGTTGCTTTATTCTTACAGGGTTGGCATACATATAATTACGATGAAAACGCAGTGCGTAGTTCGGGCTTTCCCTTATCCAAGTCATGGTATTGGTGTATAGCATATCTCGCATGAAGTTCGATACAATGAAGTCTGGGTTACGTGTGGTATAGAACGCACTCAACTGTCGGTTGATATTTTCTCCTGCACGGAGAATAGCTCCGATTGCCCCCGACATATCATTGTCGGGATTTGTCTGTCCGTTCAGTGCCTGTGCTGCGCGAGGATTGCCGTTAATGGTAATCACATAGTCCCTGCCGCCACGTTTCACTACAATTTGGTGCTGCCTCATATCCCGGCTTTCCACAATACGGTAAGGAATATTCACGGTATCCTTGCCGTGCTTGTACCGGTCAGGATATTGTTGCGCCAATGACTCCATTTTAGTTTCAAAGTCCAGCATCTTCCGTTCTACCACTTCGGGAGTATCTGTACTGTCTATGTTGTCAGGAAACACTGGCTTCCATTCGTCGGCCACCGTATCGTATTCTACCCAAATGTCGCTCACACTGACAAGGTCGCTCGAATGGTTGAGGGCGAAATTAAGGAAACGCTGTTTTACCAATTTGTTCCGGTTGCCCTGCATGATAGCACCTTCTGCCATTGATTGCAGGTTGGCAAACGGGTCATCCGCTTTCGACCTGCGTCCTTCCGCTTTCTTGATAGGAGCATTGAATGCACTTTGCTTGTGCGTCAGATATGCGTATGCTTCAGAACTGGTCTTTTCGTCAAAACCACGTAGTGGAATGTAAAAATCATACATATCTGAAATCTTGTCAAAGGTCGCTTTGCTCATCATACCACATTCGTATGACTTTGAAAGTATTGCTTTGCTCGCGGCATTGACTTTTTTCCAAAGGTCGGTAGTGTCGTGTGCCTGTTCGTAATCGTTAACCATTATCTGTGCTTCCGTTTCGGCATCAGTAATATTATCCATACCTGTAAGGGCTGTAAGTCCGGCATAGTCGGTTTGGTCTGCATCGGTTGCTCCGTTATTGATTGCTTCATTACGCATATATGTATTGCGTTCAAGTCCGTGTTTCGCCATCATGTAATCAGTCAATTCCTCACGCTCTGCCTCAGTCCTGGCAAGTTTGGCAACCTCATCAAGCATGGGCTTGAACAGGGTGTGGGCAAATGCATCGGCTTCGGCTTTGTTCACACTTGACAGACGGTTTTCTCCCAAGTATGCGTTTTCAAATCCGTCCACATCCTCAATGTTTGTTTCCTTGCCAAGGATTGCAGTCATGGCTTCTTTCAAGCCGAGCATACTGTCCTGTAATGCTTCCCGTGATTGGAACATACCGCTTTTTACACGCCTTTCATAACGGTCACGAGCCAACTCCCTTTCATGTATTTCCGGGTCACCGGTACGGTATAGTGCATCATCACTTTCTGCAACAGTCAGATGATGTGGGTCGGAAACCGCATAATTTCCGACTTTCAGTTCATACTGCTTTGCCACATCAGCGGCTTCTCCCAATATGTTTCTGTATCTGCCCGGTTCCGCAAGGTTCTCGTAACTGCGCCACAAGATGTAGCGAAGTTCGTTATCCGATAAAGTAACCCCTCTGAAATCCTCAAAGCCTATCTTATGAAGCATATTCAGGAAGAAATCCTTTATCTGTTGCCACCAACTTGCGTTGATGTTCTCAAATTCGGTATCTTCTGCAAGCGAAGCCAGATATTCTTCAGTAGCCTTATGGAAATCCCAACCGTTTTTTGCAGCCATATCTACAATGCGTCTGCGTATGTTCTCATCGGCATTGTTGAATACATTATCAAGGAATGTATCAAAATGTTCTCCGAACAACTGGCGCAAACCATAGTGCGCCACAGCCTCATGCAGCAGTGTCTGCTCAACATCAAACGTACTTGTATGGTTGGGAATGACAATGGTTATCTTCCCTGTACTCTTCGAGTAGAAGCCTTTTGCACGCTGCTTCTTTCCATCCAAGACGGAAGCATCAGTAACAACCTCCACATTGTCAAGATGCAGTTTCTCTGCAAGGCTTTCCACACGTTCTGCCATTCTTTGGCGTTCACGCCGTGCAAATTCCCTCCGCTGCTTTGCCGTTCTCCTTGACTGGCTGAGCTGTTTTGCTATCGGATCATTCTCATAACTGACTTCATCATCGGTATATGCACCATCACCTTCGCGTTTTAATTCATCATCTTCTTCTGAGGTAGAAATATTATTTGCCGTTTCTACAGTGGCATCCATTTCAGCATACTTGGCTTCCTTTTCCTCCAACTCTTTTTTCATCAGTTCGGCATATTCCTCTAACTGTGCTTTCGCCTGTGCCAATTCTTCTTCATACTCGAATGGCTTGCCCTCTCTTGACAGGAGTTCTTTCAATTCGGCTTCATTATGTTTTTTGCTTCGCTCTCCGGCACTCAATATCTCGGCAAAATCCTTTCCTGTAATCACATTGTCTGTAATATCCTCAACGGCATTGCGAAGCAGGTTTTGGCGTACCGGCACATCTTCAATGCCGAGTTCAAGACAAGAGTAGGTCATTCTACGCTCAACATCATTGAAAAGTGTTGCACCGTCACTCATGGTTTTCCTTGCCAGTTTTGTTGTGACCACAAATGAAAAATCGCCTATCTGTATAATCAGTTCCCGTTTTTGTTCTCCTGAAATCTCACCGTCTTTCATCTGCTTCATTTCGGCAAGGACACTCTTGTTGTATTCCTTGAAAAAATCATCCATTGTATCAACAGAAGTAAAGCGATGTTTGCCGATTACAATCTCCTTGAATTGTCCATCGGGGAATGACGAGCGTACTGCCTCCAAGTACCTGCCGTTGTCCTCAATGCGCTTTTCCGCATCCTTGATAAAGGCTTTCAGTCTTGGCTTGGCATTATGGATATAGGTTTGGTCTGTTTCCCATTGCTTTTTGCGGCTTGCATACTTGCGCACATTCTTTTCCGCATTGTTTTTCAGCATGGCATATTCACTGCCAGAGAGCTGCGCAACGGTATCGCCAAACACATCTTCTTCCTCTTCAAGCACACGGTTGGTCATGCTGTTGTTCATCATCTGCTTGCCGTTCATGATACTGTCGGCAATCGCTCCCTTTGTTTTCAAGCGTTGGTAGGCGGTAACATCCAAACTGTCCTCAACTCCGAAACGCAAGATGCGTACAGGCTTGTTCATGTCCTTATGCAAATTTCCCTGTCGCAAAATGCGTCCGTTGCGCTGGGTATAGTCCATAGGACGGTTGGGCGCATCCAAATGTATCAGCGTGTGCAGTCGTTCCTGAATGTTCACGCCTGTACCGAGCGTAAAGGTTGAACCGAGAATCACGCGAACCTCACCACGGTTTACCTTTTCAAAGATTTCAAGTTTCTTCTTGACAGTCATTCCCGACCTCATTACTACAATCTCATCAGCAGGAACTCCCTCTGCGATCAGTTTATTTCTGATGTCATCATAAAGATTGAAGCCGCTCTGCTTATTTTGATAATTGTCGGCAAAAATGGCAACCGTACCTTTGTAGTCGGCTGTTTCTTTCAGTGAGCGCAAAGTCTGGCGCACGGCTTCATTGGTCTTGCTGTTTTGGTCGTCCTCTGCATCTGACTGCACCAATCGGGCATCCACGGCAGCAGCTTTGGCAATACCGTACATCGTGAGCGGAATATGGCTGTTCTCTTTCTTCTCTTTGCCGCTCATCTGCTCATAATGTTCAAGTTCGCTCTTTACGAACTTCATGATACTACGCAATGCACGTGTCTGTGGCAGATAGAGGTCTTGTGCCTTTCCTCCCTCCATTTCAGGTATTTTGTCCTTTACGCCACCGGCTTCTTTGGTAAGGACAGTATCGGACACTCCAGACCATATACGCACCAGTTCGGGCAGGTTCACGTATCCGGCAAAGCGATTGTTCTCCTTGAACTTTCCGCTTGTGGTGAATTCCAACATTTGCTGAATGTTACCGAAGTTGCGTACAAAGTCATCAAAGTAATAGATACCGTATTCTTTCATTGTATCGGCAGGCATGAGATAGCGCATGAACGTCCAAATCTCTGCAGCGGTATTGCTGATAGGCGTACCTGTGGCAAAGATTACGTTTCGTCCGTTGTTCTTTTCTAAAACAGCCTGTGTTTTCAAGAATACGCCTTGTGATTTTTTGCTGTATGACGGGTCCACACCTTTCACTCCACGCTGCATGGCAGTGGCAAATCCAAGGTGCTTGTATTCGTGGGCTTCATCCACAAGCAGGGCATCAATGCCCATGTCGTCAAAGTTCTCCACATCGTCAGTACGGCGGTCAAGCATTTCCATTGCCTTGACTTCTGCATTCTGCAAGGCTACGGCACGTTTTTTCTCATCGTTGGCGGTGCGTTTCTTTGAAGCATTGTCTGCAAGTCCGGCAAGCTGTTCCTCCAACAATTCGATTTCACGTTCGGCTTGCCGGGTAATCATGTTCTTTCCGTCCGGGTCTTCCTCTTTCATCTGTTCAAGAATGAGCATCTTCTCCTCAATCTTGTCCTGCACGAAAGTCATTTCTCTTTCCTCGCTGTCGGGAATAAATTCAAAGGTCGATTGCGGAACGACAATCATATCCCAGTCATTGTAGCGTATCTTGGCATAGAAGTTCTTTCTGCCCTCCGCACTTCGGTCTGCCTCTTCGAGTGTCAGTATCTTGGCATTCGGGTACAGTTCCTTTGCACTTGCAACAAATTGACCGACGGTGGCATTCTGCACTACAATCATCGGTTTGCGGGCAGTACCTAAACGGCGCATTTCCATCGCTGTGGAAATAAGGGTAAAGGTTTTTCCTGTTCCTACCTCATGGGCAAGTAACAACGGTTGCTGTGTGCCTCTCACGATGGCTCTGCCTTGATGAGGACGCATCTTGAATTTGTGTGAAGCACCTCCAAAATACTCCGGCACAAACTCGTCCGGTATGCTCATAGGCACAAAGTTGTTGAACATATCGTTATAGATACGTTCCATACGTTCCGACATTTCCGGGTCGCTTTGCATCTTCTGCCTTGCCCAGTCCTTGAAATCTTGACGGATTTCATCAATCTTGGCGGCACAAGCCTGTGTCGCTTCTTTATCGGTAATTGTTTCTGTCGTGCCGTCATAGTGTTTCTTGGTGGTGGAAACTGTAATGCTTCTGTTCTGAATAGCGGCTTCTATAAGGGTGTGTCCCATGATGGTTCGACCGAGCATTTCACTGGTTACGCCCATGGCACGGTTCTTTTCGTAGTTGGTAAAATATGGCTCTTTCATAAACCAAGTACCGCCTACTGCTGTAAAACGGACATCTACTTCCGTTCGTTCCTTTACGAAATCTTCATATAGTTTCGGGGCAATCCAAGAACTGCCGAGGGTAAAGTCAATCAAGTGTGCAGGTATTTCCATTGGCATAACTTCCTGCAACGCCTTGATGTTGCGGTCAAATTCTCCATTCTCGTTGTTTTCCTCTGCCTGACGCAGTTTTTCACGGATATTTCCGCTCAAGTACTGATACGATGCTTCTATCTGTCGGCTTACAGGATTTTCGAAACCGTAGCCGTTCTCGATGATTTCTTTCTTCACCTCCCCGATACCTGTACCAAGTTGTTCAGCGATGTAAGGTATATCCACACGGCCGAATTTGAAGATACTTGCAATGATACCGTCCTTGACATTGGCAGGGGTGGGTTCTTTCTCTTTTTCAACGACACGTTTTCTGAATACATCGGTCTTGTCAAATTTCTGTATCCGATTTCCTTTTTCATCTGCCGTTTCTTCAAACTTTTCAAGGGCAAATACATTGGCATAGTCTACATCATTGCGGAGAAACGCAATGGCGGTGTTCTTGTTGAAGTGTCCGTATGTGCTGACAAAATCATCGTATGCCTTGTTGAGTTTGTCAAGCAAGGGTTTCAGCCCCTCATCGCTTTCATTCTCGGTCTGATAGGAAAGGACTTCTGCAAGGGCTTCCTTGATAGCGGTGTACGCCTCGAAACATTCCACTTTCGTATGCCCCTTTACCTTATTAGCATTTACTTCGAGGAGTTGTGCGCTTGCTGTCGAGTTGATGTACAGCTTTCCGTCTTTGACAAACACTTCGCCAATCTTCTTGCCGGGCATTGCATCAGTGATAACTTCTGTGTTACGCTCGCCAAATTCCTCCGCACGGAACGAGCGGACAAATTCAGCCAACATTTCTTCCTGCTTCTTATCCTGTTTAGGGTATAAGCCCTTGCTTGTCGGGCGGAATGTGTCGCCTTTCTCAAATGCAAAGTGCATTTCACCCGCCATGTTTTCGGGGTGTTCAATGAAATAGCGGTTGTAGTCCATCGAAAGCTGCTTGATGACCGGTGTTTCCTTGCCTTTTACCTTACGTGTTTCCCCGGTGTCATATTCAGCCATGCGCTCTCCGCTCACATCGCTTACATCAATGGCATGGGCAGACTTCTGTTCGTTCACACGCTTGCGAATAACAACGATGTCGGAGGTTACCCCTGTGCCACCGAAAGTCTTGTTGTGCATACGGAAAGCACCCACGAAATCTGCTCCTCCCTCGCTCACAATCCAATCACGGAGTTTCTTGCTGTTATCAAGCGTACCGTTGGATGTGATAAAGATACCCAAACCGCCCTCACGCAGTTTGCGCACATTCTTTGCAATACAGAAATCGTGTATGTTGTGGAATTTCTTCGACAGGTCTTTGTCGCCTGTGGTGTCGTTCACACGGAGTCCTGTAACGAAAGGAACATTGGTAATAGCCAAATCCACACTGCCGTTAGGTATGCGGGTCTGTTCAAAGCCCTGTATTTCCACTTTGGCATCAGGATAGAGGAGCGAGAGGATGCCTCCCGAAGTTCCGTCAATCTCTATGGCATGGATGTCACTACGCTCACTGATGTTTGTAGGCATCTGTCCCAAGATATTGCCGATACCGGCAGAACCTTCAAGAATGTTTCCACCATTGAAGCCCATTTGTTCGGCAATGTCCCAAAGCGTATCCACAACGTATGCCGGAGTGTAATAGGCACTATTTGCACTCATTACGGCCTCTTGATATGCCTTTTCACCAAGCAACTCACGGAGCTTCTTTGCAATGGGATTAGGAGCATACGATGTACCTTCGTTGAAAGCCTTGCCCAAGCCACCCCAGCCACTGAACTTGCGAAGAGTCTGCATCTGTTTTTCTGTAGCCCGTTCGCCGCTTTCAAGCAACTGTTTTGCCAGTTCGATAGCCTTGATATTGGCTTCGATACGGGCATCTACTGACGTCGGAGCGTGGTCTTTACCACGTTCCGAATGGTTGTTATGGGTATTCTTCTTCTCAGTTATGGCATCTGAAAGTCGAGGTCGCACAATCCTATTGACTGCATCGCTTGTTCTTTCTCCTTCGTTGTCAGTTCCTCTACCTGCTTGTTGTTCGCTTTCGCTACCTGCTTGTTGTTCGCTTTCGCTACCTGTTTCAGTGCCTCTTGATAATCCTTGTCCGTGTCGATTACCGTTGGCTGACAATCCTTCGGAGCGTTCTGCATCAGTTCTCTGTAATCCATGTTCGTTGTTTTTATTGTTATCAATCAGATCGTCAAACAAGCCCAGTTCATTTGACTGCTGTGAATTTACTGCTTTTTTCTCATTCTTCTTACGTGCAGGGCGACTTTTTTTGATGCGTTCCTGTGCAATCTCTGCCTCTTGCTCCACCTCGGTCTCTCTTGTTACGGTTTCGGCGGTAGCAAGCGCATCAATACTTTTCTTATCGAAATTCGCCACATCGAATTGTTGTACCTCATCGTATGGAGTCATGTCTGCATCCAGTCCGTTCTCTGCCACCTCCGGCAAATCTCTCGCACCATTGTAAAATGCTTTAAGGTAAGGGCGTATGGCATCGCCCAAGTCTGCAATCATGGCCGTTGCATACTCGGCAAACTTACGTGAACCTTTCTCCAAATGGTAAACAGCCATCTCTGTTCCAATGGCAAGAATCTCAGGGTCTATACCTATATTCATTTGACCGAGCAACTTCTTACGCATACGCTCACGAAGTTCTGCATAACGCTCATCAGTAACAAGACGGTTACCACTCGCTTCAGTCTTTTTCTGCGAATTGTCTTGTTGTTGCTCACTCCGCATATCGTTGATAAGAGTTCGGACTTCATTAGCAAACTTATCTGCACTATCTTTAGTCAGGAAAATAATATTTCCTTCATGATAAACGTCTCCACCACGCTTCTCTCCTAAATCCATCACAGCCTGTTTTTCCGCATCAATCATCTTCATCAAAGTACGAACAGAATATCTGTTATCCATTTCCTTGTCAACAACGAAATCTGTCCTTTTGTCACGAATTTCATCCTTTGCCTTGCGATCAAGTTCTCGGGTCTTAATTTTATTTTCGAGCGAAATGCCAACTGCATCCAAAACTTCTTGCATACCGTTCTGAGGATTGCGAAGAATGTCTAACATTTCCTCTGGGCTGTTGGTTGTCTGACGAAAACGTGCATCACCAATAGGTATGGGACCGCTCACATCATCACGACTTAATGTAGTTTCCCCTGTTTCTTTATCAACAAAAACAGAGTATTGCCATATAGGAGTATATTCCTGCTTTTCCTCCTGCTTCGTGGCTTTCTGTTGTTGAGGTTCTGAAAACTGCACATTGCCGTCATTTACTTCTGACAAATCAGACAAAGACAAAGGTGGTTGTGATTGTGCATCGGTTGCATATTCTGCCAAGCGTTCAGCATCTTCCTTGCTCCGCATCATGAAGCCTTGCTTTTCCTTGTCCCACCAGCCTTTCAGTTGTTTGGCAAACATTGTGGTGTGCTTCCGAACAGTATCTCTTAATTTATTATTGAACTTCACAAGGTGCATATCCAACACCTTACCCCTTTTGGTGGTATATTGTGCCTGAGTAATGGTGTATGCAGCATCAGTCGGTGTTGTCGTTTCTTCATTGGAATTGTTTTGTTCCAATTTCCGCTGTTCAGTAAAGAGGTCGTTTATTTCGGAAATAATGCGGGCTTCCTCAAATATATCACTCTGACCATGTGCGGCTTCTTGTTCCTTGTGCAGTTCTTCAATGCGTGATTTGATTTCAGAAAGTCTGTCGACTTGTGTACTTGAACTCTGTTCCTCAACACTTTTGACTGATTTGTATTCAGCAAACGCTTTAGTCTTACGGTGGCTACTATCTATCCACTTCTCGAAATCCTCCAAGTTTACGGCAGTTACCACTGTCTTGTGATTATTTGCCCAGTCGCTGTCATAATTCGCGAAGTAAGCAGCCTCGGCATCGTCAGTCTCATTGAAACCAAGCATTACCTTATGCTCATCAAAGCTGCCGTCCTCATTATACTGGTCCACCACGAACACCCTGCGTCCGTTCCACCCGTCAATATCGTCAGAGAGGAACACGTCTATGTGGTCTCCATCCACGCCCTCCGTGCCACGAATGTAGCCGTAGGTGTTCTGCATGATCGTTTCCCACTTGTTGCCCTCTGTGTCTATTCCACTACGAACGGATCCTTTCGGGTTCTCAATGGTGATATTGAATGTACCAACCTGCACATGACCTTTCTTATAATTGCCTGCTTCTTTCTGTTTCTCCGTAGGAGTAGTATCGGTTTCTTTCTCTGCCACTGCAACAGCATTGGCTAAAGACAAAGATGCATCAATATAATTAAGAACATCCAATAAATCTCCGAATGTTTGACCGTCATACTCATAAGCGCTACCTATATAATTACCTTTCGTATCAGGTGCATCAACTTTTATAACTTTATGAGTACCATCAACAATAATTGTCTGTTTATAAGTATCGCCATACTTTCCGCTTTCAATCCAATCATCTTCTTGAACTTCAATACGTCTTGCTATTTTTGCACTAAGTTGATTGTCAGTATCATCAGAAAACAGCATTTCTTCTTGTGATAAAGAAGATTCTATTTCGCTTTGTCCACCAATGCTTTCAGTTCTTCCTGTATCATCAGTTGTCCCATTTCTGTTCTCAACTCGTTCTCTTGGCGCAAGAGTTCCATTGCTTCCTTGCTGCCCTCGTTGGCTTGTTGCAGTATCGCCAACCAATACATTGCTTCGTTGTTGTCCATTGTAATCTAAATTAAATGTTTCTTTAATAGCCTGTACGAGCGTCCGAGGGGTATTGTCCGGTTGTTCGAACAGAGTTTCTTCCTGTGTACCTTGTATAAGGTCATAAATCTTGCCGAATGTATTTTGAATGAAGCTTTGGCTTTCACCTTTATACATTGCGGCCAAATGCAGGACAAAGTTACTGAATTTATCAGCAGGGAGATAACTTTCCCCAGTGACATCATCCATTTGATACTGGCGTTTCCAACTTTCTACGGCAGTACGTGCTTCCTTGAAGTTCTTTGCCTCTGCAAACATTTTATCTTGGGACAAAGCATAGTAAGCACGAACGGAATTCTGTATCTCATCTACCATTCGTTCACTGTTCGGACTATCATAATCACGAAAAGCAGTGGCAAGAATAGCTTTTTGTGCTTTTACCGGTAATACGTTGAACATTTCCTCCAACCGTGTACTACCGTCCTTGAATATGCTTTGATACATGATACCACGCAAATCATTCTTGGATTCGGGAGTCAAGTTACCCTTGCTGTCAAACGCACTCTTGTATTGTGTGGGAGTAATGAAACCTCTTTGGCTCATCCATTTCAAAACATTAGCACCATTGGAATCCACAAGTCCGGCAAATGACATTTCATCATCCGAAGTCCTAAGCAGCAAGTTGGCAAACGAACGCATTTCGGCTCCCATGCGCTGCAAGGCGTTTTTAGGTTTGATGCGTTCAACACCTCCACTTTCTGTGTCCTGTGCCACATACTGGCCAAGACGGATAGCCTCTGCATCGTCCACATCAACCATGTTCACAAGGACAGGATGCTCCATAGCCTCAATGTCTTCTGCTTGTAATCCAAATTCTTCCGCATGGTCTTTCAGATACTGCTTGTAAAGAGCCGCCTGTTCCGGATGGTTCTCCCACATGATACGAAGTGCGTCACTTCGGTTATTGCCCTGTATGGCTTCGCCCCGTGCGTTCACGGTAGGTGCGCCTGTATAGGCGGTAACAGAAGATGTGATTTCTTCGGGGCGTATGTTTCCGGCAATCTTTCGTGCAGACAATACACTTGCCTCGTCATTCCGTTCTTTTGGCTGCGCTTCGTCAATAAAGTGCAGAGGGTTGCGCACGCCTTGAATATGGCTCGGTTGCAACAAGTTTACATCAATCACGGCTACACGACCACCTACAATGGCATCATCACTGAATTTTACGGATACCTCCTTTCCCTGCAATGCCTGTACAGGCTCTTGTCTGTCTATCTTATGACCGTTCATGCGTCTGTAACCTCTTGCCCGTGCATCCTGCGGCTTGTCGTCCACCATGTCCGGCACTCCGTTCAGGGCTTCACGCTCGATGCGTTCCGCTTCCTCACGTTCGGCACGTAACTTTTCTTCTTCTGCCTTTCGCAATGCGGCTGCTTCATCGGCAATACGTCTGCGTTCATCATCCGCTTCCATTTTTCTGCGTTTGGCGGTACCGGCTATCTTCTGCCAAACGAGCAATTCCTGTTTGGCTGCATCAATCGCCGCTTTGCGTTCTTTCTCGGAAGCAATCTTTTCGGCAATGGAGTTGCCACCTTTCGATTTGGCTTTCTCCAACTTCTTCAAGGCTTCTTCCTTGTCGGCAACCATTCCATCGGCTACGGTCTGTGCCATATCCTCATCACCCTCAGTCTGCTCCACAATGGCATCCCAAGCTGTGTCGCTGTCGGCCTGCTCATATAGTGGATTTCCCTGCTCATCCTTTGGTATTCTCTGCATGGCAGGAATATTTTGAGGGGCATTGTTATCATTTTCGGGAATATTTTCCGCACCATTGTTGCTCTCATTCTCGACAGGGCGTTCAAACGCTACTCCGTTATGCTCCAACAACATATTGTCAAGTTCATCACGGGTAAACAGGTTCACACGCTTGCCGTTGATAGGGGCTTCGGTAAATACCTCATACTTGCCATCCGCATCAGCATCTGCTGTGATATTGCCACGGACGGTAACGCCGTTCTCATCGGTAAGCGAAACAATGTCATTGAGGGCGTATTGTGGTCTTTCAGCCTCTTGCATCTCCTGTTTCCGTTCGGCATTCTCAATGGTTCTCTGCTGCTCGAACTGCGCCACACGTGCCAAATTTGCCGCATCAGCCTGTTGCTGTATGGTTTCTTTTGCCAACGGGAAGATGTTCACGCCGTCCGAAACGTTAACTGTGCCGTCCCCATTATCCACAATACCGTCCTCGTTGGCTATAATCTGTACTTGCATCTGTGAACCATCCTGTCCGGTAATAGTATAGGCATCACCCGGATTGAATGTAACCTTACCGTCTATCTTATCAGCCGCTTCACGTGCGAACTGCTCCACAATGGCTTGTTCTGCCAATTCTTTTTGCTCGTTAGGGTCTTGCGATTCATCAAGAGACAATACTGCATCAGGTGATACTTGTTCAAGTGCGCCGGTTTCCGAATCGCGAATGATGATGCTGTTGTCCGAATCAGTTACGCTCACACCGCTACCATCGTCATAAGGTACAAGCTTGCCACTGATTACATACACCTTCCGCTCATCCTGCTTCATCGTTGCCCCCTGTATCATGCCGGTATTACGGTTCACACGTGCATCTATCATTGAGTTGCTCTGCTCGATACGACCGTCTATATCATCACGTACACGTTGTATCATGCCGTTATACACCTGCTTGGCATTAATATAATCGATTACGGAAACCTTATCTTCATCATTCCATTGTTCGTTGCCATTCACAAACTCTAATGTGGCAATCGGATTTTCTTCAATCATTGCAAACATGCTCTCATCCACGAGGTCTGCAACCCTTGCACGCTGATACTCATACATGTTCTTTGCATCGTTCATCTCCTGCGAAGAAATGATATTATACCCGTCGAGATAACTGTCATTTGCTTGTTGTACACTTTCGTTTCGGTTGCCGCCACGTGATTGAGCCATAGAAGCAAGGTTAAATCCTCGCAAATTCAACGAGCGTTCCATATAATCCAGAACGGCAGCTTTCTCATTGATGGTAAAATCTTTATCACCGGCAATAAGTTCCGCAACTTCACCGATATTCTCATTGGTAGTAAGGTCAAGCGTCGCCTTTAATGGCTCCCATACCTCTTTGCCGAGTAATTCATTCACTTTTGCGTCCGCTTTATTTACACCATGCTTCATGGAAGTATAATTTGCAGCAGACAAAGTATGTTTTCCTGCGCCCATCAATCCCATAGAGAGTGCCATGCCTCCCCAAATGTCACCATGAAATTGGCCACTGGCAAACAAATTGGTACGTGTACCGTCCGGATTCTGTTGATAGGCATCATCAAGATTGAGCATGGTGCGCCACAGTTGTCCATAGTATTCTTCCGAAACCTCACCGACATAATCACTCATACCCATTTTGTTGAACATCTGATGAGTTTGTCCCATGATACCGTTCAACGCACTTGCGTCAGCCTTTGAAAGCACTGCACCGATACGTTTTGCACCTACAACATTGGCGAGTTTGCTCATATTCCCAAGAGTAAAGACCGGATCAAGATGTGCACCGAACATTTCCGAATAATTCTCAATGATGGCATTGGCTTCACTTTGCCAAATGGCATCCCCCCAAGTCTTGTCGTTGGAAAAATCATAGTTGCCGTTCTCATCAACAACCACATCACCCAGTTTACGGTCAATAATGTCAGCAGTAGTTTTCCCTGCCTGTACTGTATTGGCCATAAGTGGAGCGCGTACAAGCAAATCATCTGCAGTTGTACCGAGTGCTTTGATGGTCCAGTCGGTTGCATACCGTCCCAAACCTTTGGCTCCATTTTCTTTGATATAGGACTTGAAACCCTGCTGAGCCATTTTTTCAGCCGTTTCTTTGCTTATAACCTTTGTTGCAAGTCTGGTACTTCCTTTGGAGAAAGAGGACAATCCGTTAAATCCTCCACCTGTCAATACGAAATCCAGCATGAAGGACGGCATATAGCCTGTCATTACACCTGCTCTGTTCCAAAAATCTGCATTTCCGCTGTATCTTTCCTCTGCTTGTTGCTTCTCATGGATTGCGCCCATCATTGCATCATGCGCTTCACGTTCACCCTCTGTGGCATTTTCTTTTTTCAGTTCATCGGCATTCATCATCGTAAATGCGTCACGCATATCACCCATACCGAAATCCCACGTGCGCACATCACCCATAGTGCGACCGAAACCACGCCAAAAGCCTACATCTACACCGTTTTCACGGTCTTTCTGTTCTTCAAGGTTCTTAATCAGTTCCTCTGTTTCACGAATGGCTACGGATAACGCACGGTTTTCCTTGTCAGATTGTTGGCGGGGCGTATAAGTGGCAGCTCCCAGTATGGCAGCGAGAGGGGCTTTGTTGTTTTCTGTCTCTTCTGCCCATTCCTTGTGTACTTCTGATGCTCTTTCCTCTTGCTTGGCTTTCAACTCCTGCAACCGGAGGTTTGCCTTGCGCAACTGTCCGCCTATGGACATATCGGCAGCTTGGCGGTACTGAAAGCTTTCCATGTCAGCCAATGACTTGCTGTAATAACGATTTCCGGCAGGAGTGAGGAACGTTTTCTCCAACTTCCCACTTTCAGGATTGAATATCATCTTTCCCTCTTTGGTCTGCAAGCCGGGATTTATCCCATATTCCTGCATATTGTCTATGCGTTCGTTGAATGTTTGTGTATGGGATTTCACATCGTTCATAATACGGTCGGTTTCGGTCAACATCGCTACTTTCTCCTTTTCTGTAGGTCGCCATGTCTGTTCATTAGCAGGTGAAATGGGTTCTTCAACCGTTCCGGAAGCACTGTTTCCCGATTGTTGCGATGAGGTTCGTTCCTTTCCAAACCCTATATTGCTTTCAAATTCTTCAAACGGCTCCATATCATAACCATCTTTTACAAGAGCGTCGTAAGCCGCTTTACGTTTGGTTGAATCTAACAGGTTCTTGCGAAAATCTTCTTCGCTCTCCATGTCGTAACCATCAGAAACAAACGTATCATACAGTTTTTTTATCTTATCCTTTTCTTCAGGCATAGTATTTTATTTATGATGTTGGACTTTTCTTTTTATTATCGCCCGTTGGACTTTTTTTCTGTGGCTTAGAAGAATGTCCTTTACCGGGCTTTGTCGTTTCAGATGTCTTGACGGTTTTCCCTCTTCCACTTTTGACCTCGGTGGTCGAAGCCTGAGTTTCTTCGTTCCATGTTCCATTGTCTATGGCGTTCTGACGCATGGCTTCATACGAGTGTGCAAAATGCTTGTTACCATCGCTGTCATACCACGGATATTCTCCGGCCTTTCCACTGCCACCACCTCGGTTGTAATATTCTGCTCTGGCATTGGATGCGGAAGCGGAAGCCTTTGAAGCACCAGCTTTAGCCTTTTCGGTTTCAAGCCTTGCCTTTTCAAGTTCTTCTGCATATTTTGCTTCAATTCCTTTGCGTTTGGCTTCAGCTTCGGATGCGGATATTTTATTGCCTTGCAGTTGGAGATTCAATTCAAACATCTGCCTGTCGCGTTCCTCTTTGGCATCGTTCCGTATGCGGTTATAATCGTCAAGACCAAGCTGCCTTTGCCACTTACGTTCACGGTCATCCCTTTCTTCATCAGCGATTCTTGCCCTCATCAGCCCCTCATAATATTCTTTCTCCTTGCCTTCACGTTCTTTCATCAGCTTGTCATATCTCACTTTGGTACGTTCTGACATGGTATTCTTACCGGTATACATATTTGGAGCGTACTGCGTGGTGAAGAACAAGTTCGAGAGTGCCGATATACCATCACCAATGGCTGCGAATATCTGTTCACGTTTCTGCTTCTTCTTTTCTTTAGCAAGTTCCTCGTCCGTTGGCGGTTTATAGGGATTGAGTTTTTTGTACAATTCAGCGTATGAGAGACTGCCACCGTTCACATCGGCTTGTTTGGCCGGAGGTGCAGCGACCGTTTCAGATTGGGAGCCGGTAACGGCAGGAGCCGCAGCTGCTTGTTGTTCCGTCCATTTCTGTGTACCCTTTGCCGGGGATGATACGGAAGGAGCGTCTTGCTGCTGTTCGTGCCATTCCTTAGAGCCTTTGGGCGGAGGCGTACCACCTCCGTTTCCTAAAATATCATCCATTGTTGCCATATTGAAATAGTTTAGAAAGGCATTTGACTTACCGCGTTAGTTACTCCTTGTACAGCTCCCGATATGGCATTGGCCTTGCCTTGCTCAATGGCGTTAAGCTGTTCCACTAAAGCATTGTCGTTTTGCATATAAGTGGCTTCGATATTGTCCTTACGTGCTTCTGCATCAGCGGCAATCTGTGATGTTGCATCGGCAAGAGCCTTGTTGTTCGCTTCTTTGGCCGCTGCCACACTTTCATCAGTACCGCCCATGACGGCTGCACTACCGGCAGCGGCTTTGTTACGTTGTTTTATACTCTCTTCAGTTTGCGTAAGGATGCGTTGTGCATCAGCCCGCTGAGTGGCATCCTCGTTGTACCGCCTGTCGTACCAGTCCTGATTCTTTTGCCGTTGAGCCTCAACATTACGTTTTGCTTTCTTCATGGCCTTGGATGCCTTGATCCCACCGAAAATGCTGCCTGCAGCACCTATGGCACTTCCTATTAAACCCATAAGACTTTATTTGATTATTAAAAGTTATACCTTGCGTGCGAAAGTAAGCCGTTATCTTCGCATCATCATTTTATCTTTTTACATACAAATCATTATGGCAATAGGAAAAAAGACTGGAGGGCGGCAAAAAGGTACGCCCAACAAAATAACGGCACTGGCAAAAGGGATGATTGAGAAATGGCTTGAAGCGCACAACACTATACCCGAAGGAGATGTGACGCCACTAATAATGCAGGACTTCATGGAACTTGACCCCAAAGACAGGGTGAAAGTGTCGACAGAGTTCATTAAAATCATCATGCCTAAGAATATCAGCATAGACGATGGCGAGGTCAAACTCACCATTGAGGACAAGCTTGTCAAACTTGCCGGAGAAGAAGACGAGGAAGAATAATCTATTACCCTCTACTTTAGATTGTCTTCATGTCAAGGGAACCCCAACCCGAAAAGGGGACGATTTTACTGATTTGCTTTGAAGCGATGTTCGAGAGAATGTCGCTTTTTTCATGTCCGGACCGTAAAATTTCTTCGGAAGAAAAGGGCATTTCTTCCGAAGAAATAGCAATAAATGTACAATTATACCCCATTTCTTCGGATTTCTTCGGAAGATATTGCCTTAATTGTACAGAAAAGGGGTATTTCTTCGGAAAAAACACGCATAAATGTACATTCTTGTACAGATTGAATTTTTTATGCGAAAATCAGCTCAAAAGCACCTCAAAAATCTTCTGAAATGGCTGAAATGAGCTATTTTTTGACATAATTTCAGAAGATATTACATTTATTTCTTCGGAAGAAATAACCATAAATGTACAGAAAAGGGGTATTTCTTCGGAGGAAACAGCCATAAATGTACATTTCTTCGGAAGAAAAGGGTATTTCTTCGGAAGAAATAGCAATAAATGTACAATTATATCCCATTTCTTCGGAAGATATACCATAAAATAAATATATATATCTACTACTACATCTACCGCGCGTGCGTGCGCACGTGAAGAAATTTTCGATTTTAGGGCAAGAATAAAAATTGAATAAAAAAGAAAGCCTACAAAGAAAAATACCTTGCAGGCTTATATCATTTCGTGAAGTCACAAAAAAAATCAGAATCCTTTCCCTTTCTGCCGTTGGTACACCACCGTCTGGTCTTTGTCGAGGTTGACGATTTTGAACATCACCATTGAACGGTTCGGAATATCATCCGGCAGCATAGTTACGAGCCGGGCAATCACCTCGTCCACATTGTTGAAGCCTACATCGGTCAGTTCCGCCACCTTTTGCCCGTTGTGGTATGCAGCCGCATTCACCATATAGCGGTATGACAAGCGGAAATGCACATCCTCCTGTTTCTGCTCACGTACAGAAGCCTTACCGGAGAAGAAAATGAAATCAATTACTTTCTCGTTCAGTTCCCAAGCAGGGGAGAAGTCAATCTTGATATACCCTCGTGTTACGTTGTGTCCATTGCTATGGTTCATGCCAAACGCCACTTCCGAGATAGAGGCACGTACATCATTCTGAGCTACTGTTCCCCATGTATGCCGGAACGTGTAAGCCGAATACCACTCTTCCTTTGGCATTCCCATAGCCTTGCATAATTGCCTTATCCCACTGTTGACATTGGCGCAAAAACTGTCCGATGTAGTCATGCGCTGATAGAAATTGAACAAACGCTCATCATCTTTTGCCGTGTTCATGTACTTTTCAAATAGCGGCTGGATGATTGCTGGCACCCGCATTTCCATATACGCACCATCCGCACGGAACTTCTTCGTTTTGGCCCGTTGGTAGTGGATAATTCCGTTCCGGTAATCCTGCTTTCTTAGATTGTACAGATCAATCGTGTTGATTCCTGCAAGGCAAAGCACCATCATAGCAACATCACGCCCGAACTCCGTCTGTGGATATTTCATCTTACTTTCCGGCAGAGGGAATGAAAAGAACTCCCGACATGCTTCGGGGGTAATGGCAAGCTTCTCCGCACGATCAGCCGTTGGTATTTCCACTTTCACCCATGGGTTGACTTTGATACGGATTATACCGTTATCGTAATCGTTGTACTCCAACATGGCGGCTTTAAATACCTGACGCATACAGATTGGATACATTTCCTTTGCCCTATGCGTCTGTTCAAGCGACTTTATCCATTTGTTCACCTGCGTAGAGGTCAACTGAGCGAACATCACTTGGTTGGTTCCGATGAACCGTTCCAGATGTTGTAGGGCAAGCTTGTAGTTCTTGGCATTCCTTTCCTGCCCACGGTCAATCATTCTGTCGATATGCACTCTCGCATAATCCGAAAAACAAATATCGTCATTGCCGTTCGTAAGAAAATCCACCACTTCCTTGACCGTCCAATGTTCAATGTCTTTTTTGTTGAGCCGCTCGTTATATTCCACTATCCGCCCGGCACAATACTGAAGCACGTAGGGGTCTTCGATTTCTTTCGCTCTGGAAAGTTCTTTCTTCGTGACCATCTTGTCGGTCTTCATGAATTGTGTCCCCCTATGGTGGGTAACTCTGATATAAACCGGATAAAATCCGTCCTTGCGTTCTTTTTGAACACACGCTTTAAATGTTGCCATATCGTTCTATGTCTTTATTATGTTATTATTTAAATTTATTCCAAACAGCTTCCAATGTCTTAACTTTCTGTAATATCATCAATTACGGCTCTAAACACGCTCTAAACACCCAACGAAAAGCACAACAACATTCTCTAAACATTTGCGTTTATTACGCTCATTTTCCGTGCGGAATGAACGTACCTTTTAAAAATACAATAGGCGGTAAGCCTTTGTAAATGAAAAGCATACCGCCTATTTTATTGAGTATCAGCTATATCGTGCTATTCCTCGATTGCCGCCTGCGCCGCAGCCAAACGAGCGATAGGCACGCGGAATGGAGAGCAACTTACGTAGTTCAGACCAACTTTATGGCAGAACTTAACAGAAGATGGTTCACCTCCATGTTCACCACAGATACCACATTTCAGATCTGGGCGTACTGAACGGCCTTTTTCAACTGCCATTTCTACTAATTGTCCAACACCGTTTTGGTCGAGAACTTGGAATGGGTCTACTTTCAGGATTTTCTTTTCCAGATATACAGGTAAGAAAGAGGCAATATCATCACGTGAATATCCGAATGTCATCTGAGTAAGGTCATTAGTTCCGAATGAGAAATACTCTGCGCGTGAAGCAATTCGGTTGGCTGTCAGGGCAGCACGTGGTATTTCAATCATTGTACCTACCTTGAACGGTACTTCTATGCCTTCTTCTTTGAACAATTCAGCAGCTGTACTGCGAATTACTTTTTCCTGTGCTTCGAATTCATAAAGAATACCGGTCAATGGAACCATGATTTCTGGATGTGGATCGTAACCTTCTTTTTTCAGTTCGCAGGCAGCACCCAAAATAGCACGTGTCTGCATTTCTGTAATTTCCGGATAAGTGTTACCCAGACGGCAACCACGGTGTCCTAACATTGGGTTGTGTTCGCACAAACTTTCTACACGCTGACGGATATATTCTACCGTAACGTTCATTGCTTTTGCCATTTCTTCCTGTCCCTTCAGATCGTGAGGTACGAATTCATGCAAAGGAGGATCGAGCAAACGTACGTTCACCGGACATCCGTCCATAGCCTTGAAGATACCTTTGAAGTCAGCTTTCTGATATGGAAGCAGTTTGGCAAGTGCTTTCTTGCGGCCTTCTACATCAGGAGCAAGAATCATTTCACGCATGGCAATAATCTTCTGGTTATCGAAGAACATATGTTCTGTACGGCAAAGTCCGATACCGGTAGCACCGAAACTGCGTGCAACCTCTGCGTCTCTTGGAGTATCAGCATTGGTACGTACTTTCAGGCGAGTATACTTATCACAAAGATCCATCAGTTTAGCAAAGTCGCCTGACAGTTCAGCTGCGCGGGTAGGAACTTCTCCTGCATAAACTTCACCGGTACTTCCGTTCAAAGAGATAAAATCACCTTCTTTCAGAACTGTACCGTCTATTTCTACAGTGCGTGCTTTATAGTCTACGTTGATTGCGCCTGCACCTGATACACAGCATTTACCCATGCCTCGTGCTACAACAGCTGCATGAGAAGTCATACCTCCTCGTGCGGTTAAGATACCTTCAGCAGCAGTCATACCGGCAAGGTCTTCAGGAGAAGTTTCAATACGTACCAATACAACACGGTGTCCGTCTGCACGCCATTGTGCAGCATCTTCTGCAAAGAATACAATCTGACCGCATGCTGCTCCCGGAGATGCAGGAAGACCACGAGTTAAAACTTTTGCCTTACGCAGGGCTTCTTTGTCGAATACGGGGTGCAACAGTTCGTCCAGTTTGTTAGGTTCGCAACGTAAAATAGCAGTCTTTTCGTCAATCAGTCCTTGCTGAAGCATTTCCATTGCGATGCGGACCATAGCAGCGCCTGTACGTTTACCATTTCGTGTCTGGAGGAACCAGAGTTTACCTTCTTGAACGGTAAATTCCATGTCTTGCATATCATGGTAGTGGTTTTCCAGTTTTGTCTGTAATGCATCGAGTTCTTTATATATTTCCGGCATAGCTTCTTCCATTGACGGATATTTGCTAGCGCGTTCTTCTTCTGAAATACCCTGTAGGGCAGCCCAGCGTTGAGAACCTATTTTTGTAATTTGCTGAGGAGTACGGATACCTGCTACTACGTCTTCACCTTGTGCATTGATCAGGTATTCGCCGTTGAATAAATCTTCACCAGTTGCAGCATCACGAGAGAAGCAAACTCCGGTAGCTGATGTATCACCCATGTTACCGAATACCATGGCCTGTACGTTGACAGCTGTTCCCCATTCTGCAGGGATACCTTCCATCTTGCGGTAAAGAATGGCACGTTCGTTCATCCATGAATCGAATACTGCGCAGATAGCTCCCCAAAGTTGTTCGTAAGCATTTTCTGGGAAGTCTTGTCCGGTTTGAGCTTTTACAGCAGCTTTGAAGCGTACTACCAGTTCTTGCAGTTCGGCTACTCCCAGTTCGTTATCCAGGCGTACACCTTTTGCTTTCTTTACATCTTCTATGATAGCTTCGAACGGATCGATATCTTCCTTATTTGTTGGTTTCATGCCAAGTACGACATCACCGTACATTTGTATGAAACGTCTGTATGAATCCCATGCAAAGCGTTCGTTACCGGTTTTCTTTGCCAGGCCGACAACAACCTTGTCGTTGAGTCCAAGATTTAAGATTGTATCCATCATTCCTGGCATAGATGCTCTTGCACCAGAACGAACAGAAACAAGTAATGGATTTTCTACATCACCGAATTTAGATTTCATGAGTTCTTCCACTCCGGCGATAGATTTTTCTACATCGTTTTTCAGGAGAGCAACTACATCGTCTTTACCCTTTTCAAAATATTCATTGCAAACTTCTGTCGTAATTGTGAATCCGGGAGGAACAGGAACACCGATTAAGTTCATTTCTGCAAGATTGGCTCCTTTGCCACCCAAAAGATTTCTCATATCTGCCTTACCTTCAGCATGTCCGTTTCCGAAAGTATAGATTCTTTTCTTTTCCATTTTATTAAAAGGTTTATTAAGGTTTATTTATGTTTTTCTAGTTGTAATGGTTCTTTGTAAAAGAATTTAACGCTCGCAAAACTATATATATTTTATGAATATCCAAATGAAAAGAGAGATTTTTATTGTATGTTTTGTAATATAGACTTTGCAAAATCAACTTCTTTCAAATTCGTGACAGATTATTGGGATTATTTTGTAACTTTGCTCCCAAATCGGATTTATATAAAATAGACGTGGCAAGAAAGAAAAAAGAACTTCCTTTACTGGAAAAAGTAACAATAACAGATGTAGCTGCCGAAGGGAAGGCAGTTGCTAAGGTAAACGATTTGGTAATATTCGTACCTTATGTAGTTCCTGGAGATGTAGTCGATTTACAGATAAAGCGTAAAAAAAATCATTACGCGGAAGCTGTTGCAGTAAAATTTCACGAAAAGTCGTCAATGCGTGCCGAACCGTTTTGCCAGCATTATGGCGTTTGTGGCGGATGTAAGTGGCAGTGTCTTTCTTATCAAGATCAGATTCGTTATAAGCAGAAGCAGGTGTATGATAACCTGACTCGTATCGGAAAGGTGGAATTACCTGAGTTTATGCCTATTCTTGGCTCAGAGAAAACAATGTTCTATCGTAACAAGCTGGAGTTTACTTTCTCTAATAAACGTTGGCTTACCGAAGAAGAAGTCAAGCAGGATGTGAAGTATGATCAGATGAATGCTGTCGGATTCCATATTCCGGGAGCTTTCGATAAGGTACTTGCTATCGAAAAGTGTTGGTTGCAGGATGATATTTCCAATCAGATTCGTAATGCAATCCGCGATTTTGCTTACGAACATAATTATGAGTTCTTCGATTTGCGCAGTCAGGAAGGTATGCTCCGTAATATGATGGTGCGTACTTCTTCCACAGGAGAACTTATGGTGTTGTTGCAATGTAAGATTACTTCGGATGCGGAACTGGATAAGATGAAAGTGTTGTTGCAGTTTGTTGCAGATAAGTTTCCTCAGATTACTTCATTGCTTTATGTCATCAATAATAAATGCAATGATACTATTGGCGATCTGGATGTCGAAGTATTTAAGGGCAATGACCATATCTTTGAGGAAATGGAAGGGTTGCGCTTTAAGGTCGGTCCGAAATCTTTTTATCAGACAAACTCAGAACAGGCATATAATCTTTATAAAGTAGCTCGCAACTTCGCAGGGCTGACTGGCAACGAACTGGTGTACGACCTTTATACCGGTACGGGTACGATTGCAAACTTTGTTTCCCGCCAGGCAAGGAAGGTTATTGGTATAGAGTACGTTCCCGAAGCTATTGAGGATGCAAAAGTCAACTCTCAGATAAACGGTATTGAGAATACACTGTTCTATGCCGGTGATATGAAAGATATCTTGACGCAGGATTTTATCAATGAACATGGTCGTCCGGATGTAATTATTACCGACCCTCCACGTGCGGGTATGCATAACGATGTGATAGATGTAATTCTGTTTGCCGAGCCTAAGCGTATTGTATATGTAAGTTGTAATCCTGCTACTCAGGCACGTGATCTTCAGTTGCTTGATGCTAAATATAAAGTAATGGCCGTACAACCGGTAGATATGTTCCCGCATACGCATCATGTAGAAAATGTGGTATTATTGGAGAAAAGATAAATTATATCAATAAGAAGATATGTCAAGAAGAGATAGAAATACAAGCGGGCGTCCTGTAGCGCGTGCTGCTGCTAAATATACTGTATATAATGTGACGGAACCTGCCGAACTGATGGAGTTTCTGATGAAGAAGATGGCGGGGATAAGTCGCACTCGTGTGAAGGCTTTGCTTACCAATCGTGTTGTACTGGTCGATAATAATATCCAGACATTATATAATTATCCTTTAAAGCCGGGAATGAAGGTGCAGATAAGCCGCGAGAAGAACAAGCATGAGTTCCGTCATCCGATGCTGAAGATCTTGTATGAGGATGCTTATCTGATAGTAGTGGAGAAAAAGGAAGGTCTTCTTTCTGTTGCGACAGATCATCAGAAGGAAAAGACGGCTCAGCATATATTGAATGAGTATGTAAAACGTCAGCATCGCAATAATCGTGTGTTTGTAGTGCATCGGTTAGATCGTGAAACATCGGGTATTATGATGTATGCCAAAGATGAAAAGACACAACATACATTACGTGATAACTGGCATGATATTGTGCGCGATCGCCGTTATGTTTCTATCGTGATGGGAGATATGGAAAAAGATCAGGGTACTGTGGAATCTTGGCTTACCGACCGTAAGTTGTATGTAAGTTCTTCTCCAGTTGATGATGGTGGAAAATATTCGGTTACTCACTACCGTACCATAAAACGCGCTAATGGCTATTCGCTGGTAGAATTGCAGTTGGAAACAGGTCGTAAGAATCAGATTCGTGTACACATGCAGTCACTGGGACATCCGGTCGTAGGGGATGAACGTTATGGCTGTGAAGTGAATCCTTTGGGACGCTTGGCACTCCATGCGTTTAAGCTATGTTTCTATCATCCTGTTACAGGTGAACTGATGGAATTTGAAACTCCATATCCGACTTCTTTTAAAAATTTGATGCTAAGAAAATAACAGGTAGTAAAGATAGAGAGTTCACGCCACCTTGTCAATGTTAGTGACAGGGTGGCGTACTTTTTTATAAGATGTTAATAGCTATTTGCGCACAAGCTTCTGCATCACAAAGCGCATGATGGTGGTGTGATAAATCGTAGCCGCATTTTAGAGCTACTGTTTGTAGCTGATGATTGGGAAGACTTTTCCCGAATGTCCGCCTGGAGGCTCTGCAGGTACAGTGAAATGTATAATCAGGATATTCCATGTTGTATGCTTGAAATGCTGCCTTCAGACACCCTTCATCAAAAGGGCTGTTATGCGCTACTAAGGGTAATCCGGCTATTATAGGATCAATCTCTTTCCATACTTCAGGGAATGTTGGCGCACAGGCTGTGTCTTGAAACGTCAAGCCATGTACCTGTGTGTTCCAGTAGCTATAATAGTTAGGGTAGGGACGTATCAGCCGATATAGCTTTTCGGTAATTTCTCCGTTTCTTACGATAACAATTCCCACACTACATACGCTGGAGCGTTCCTTGTTTGCTGTTTCAAAGTCGATTGCTGCAAAGTCTGTCATAGATTTGTATAGTTTATAGTTTCCCGATTCGTGCACTTATCTGAGCATAAGTGTACAATGCCTCTTCGGGCAGTTTGTAATTGCCAAGTCGGCTTATCTGTCCGGAATAATAGGAAACTATTTCATTGAATCCTTCTTCCCAAGCTTTCTCTTTTGCTTCTGTATCTTTCAGATTTTTGTTTTCAAGCTCATTGAAGAATGTTACTACACTATAGTAATATGCTTCTTTATATAAGGTATAAGCTTCTTCTGTTTTTCCTTCCAGAGCTTTTAACTGTGCTTCTGTTATTTTGCGGTTTTCGGCTTGTGGTTCGTTCAGTTTCTGTCGGATTTTACGTACATCGCCTGTCATCATCCATATTTTGATGATGAGAATTACTTGTACTGCTGTAATGAGAGATATCAGTAGCATTGTTTTTACTTATTTGATTCAAATGTTATTTCTCCGAAGAAATCGGGGCAGTGAAAGCATGGGGAGGGGAGTGCAATAGGACTCCATGATAAAAAATGAGGAGTCTGAAGTTTGTCTCCGCACTTATAAAAATTTGCTTTCATTCTCATTCCGTCAAGTGATGTCAGTGAATGGTGGAAAAAGGCGGATATGGGGATTCTTAAGGCAAGTTGCCATGAACATTCTCCTAAACGCTCTTCGAAGGGAGTTCTTCCTAATGAAGCCCAACGTGTAACTTGTCCCACAGTTTCCAGTGGAGCGTGTTCCCGGTTACCTGGCTTTCCGTATTCTATCAGTAATGTACCTGCACAGTTACATTCAAAATTATAATATTGGTTGTCTGTTCCGGGCTGTACAAAAAATTCTGCACATGAATCCTCCCATACTCTTCCGTTGTCCTCCGGAGCTGTTGCACGTACACTCTGTTCTGTTATACAATAATGCAATAAAATAGCATTTCCAGTATGAGCTATTCTGAATTTAACGTCAGGGTGATATGGATAGTCTTTCCAGTTGATGCAGTCTATCTGGTGGAATGGTATTTGTTCTATATCAAATATTGTAGGTATCTGTTCTGCCGAAGTAATTGCAGAGTCGTTGACTTTTTTCACTGATAGTGTTTTCATAATAAGCGTAGGATAGAAGTTAATTAATAAAAGAAAGGTTGATAATTTAAACGTTTATCTTGTTTAATTATCAACCTTTTGTCGGGGTAGCGGGATTCGAACCCACGACCCCCTGCTCCCAAAGCAGGTG
>OOAO01000040.1_pt1 | contig 138144 bp, 127 predicted proteins | sample 1671821 | NCBI WGS metagenome assembly OOAO01 (sample SAMN06348196, study PRJEB24527) | human gut metagenome | biome: human gut; feature: ankylosing spondylitis patient; material: feces | host: Homo sapiens | place: China | collected 2015-10 | reverse complement strand
CGTTCGCGACAGGCGGACGTTGCCATGGATGGCAACTGGAGCCGTGCCCGTGCGGTTTAGAACCGCTACTCACTTTTCGTCAGAAAATTCCCACCGGGAGACCTTACATCGAGGAAGGACATTCCGTCCGCCATGGGCGTTCGTGGATTTGTTTCACTAACTCTCAAGTTACACTAACACAATTTGCCGATATAACGAGATTATGTTATATTAAGTTTATCTTAGAGAAATGAGAGAGAGTAATGGCTGGAATTGAAAAAGTGATTTTCATGAATATGTGTATGGTCTATGATAAAGAAGGTAATGTGGTGGCGCTGGACAAGGTGGGGAAGAATTATTCGGGAACGACATTTCCCGGAGGGCATGTGGAGCCGGGTGAGACTTTCAAAGAATCGGTGATCAGAGAAATCTATGAGGAGACCGGACTGATGATCCAAAATCCCAGACTGACCGGCATTTATCACTGGATGACAGGGGATATAAGGAATGTGGGATTTTTATATAAAACGTCGGAATATGAAGGAAAATTGATCTCATCCGAGGAGGGAAAGGTCTACTGGATCTCCGGAGAACAGTTTTTGAAGAAGCCGCTGGCGCCCGGTATGGAGCAGGTGTGGCAGATGATGCATGATGAGAATGCACAGGAATGTTTGCAGACATTGACGGAAGAAGGCATTGTATCAAAGATCCAGTAGGATATTTCGGAGGCAGGAGGCCCGTGAAAACGGAAAGCATCACAAAGGAAACCCGGTAGGAGGAAAATAAAATGATCAACAAATTACATATGGCAATGATCGAACTTTACCATGGAGATGCAAAGCGCATTCAGCATTTTTGCAAGGTACACAGCTATGCGAAGCTGATTGCGGAAATGGAGAATGTGGATGCTAAGACCTTATTTATTTTGGAGACGGCAGCACTGACTCATGATATCGGCATCCATCTGTGTGAAGAAAAATACGGAAACTGTAACGGAAAATTACAGGAAAAAGAAGGCCCGGTCATTGCTGAAAAGCTGCTGTCAGATCTTGGTTTTTCCGGAGAAGTTTCTGAGCGGGTACAGTATCTGATTGCCCATCATCATACCTACAACAATATAGACGGCATTGATTATCAGATTCTGGTGGAAGCGGATTTCCTTGTAAACATGTGTGAGGACGAACTGTCTGAAGAAGCCTTGCAGAACGCTTATCGGAATATTTTCCGGACGGAAACTGGGAAAAAGATCTGCAGAGAGATGTATGATATAGCATGACTTTTTTGCGAATGAAAAGATCGCCGGAGAGCTTGACATGACGAAAGGAGCATTATACCGCCATTACAAGAGTAAAAGAGATATTTTTGACTGCATTGTAGAGCGGATGGAGCAGGGAGACAGCGAGCAGGCTGCAGAGTATGACATGTCGGAAGATGATAAAGAGAGTATGCCGGATCAGTACAAGACAGTGTCTCTGGAGGAATTTGTCGAATATAGTAAGTCTATGTTTGCATACTGGACGGAGGATGATTTCGCATCCGTGATCAGTAGCATGGCACAGGAATGGATAGAAAGGCGATGATCCGGAAGTGCTTATTTACAAAAAGAGATGATGATACAATAAAAAATGCAATTGAAAAATAAGAAAAACAGCTTGCAAAACAAATGGTACAGTGCTACTATAACCACGAAAAAAACAAGTTGGAGGTGAATTTCATGGACAGTTGCGATGGTTATGGGCGAAGTAGAAAACACGGTGCTTTTTTCCTGCGAGCAGGGTACAGCTGTCTGTGGAAAGTGACGGCCGTATTTTGATTTGTTGTGCATAGAGATTTATGCAGAGGAAGCATCGTGTGATGCTTCTTTTGTTTTGCCCTTTACGTTGCATTTAAAAGATGAGAACGAGAAAGGAGACTTAGACTATGAACAAGAAATATTCCGAACTGGCAGAATTATTTCGCAGCGAGAAAACGGATGAGGAGATCCTGGATTTTTTATTGAATTATCATAAAAACGATATTGCCGATATGATGGCGGGGATGACAGAGGAAGAACGGAAGCGATTGTATCATCTGCTGGGAGCGCAGAAGGTCGCAGAGATCTTCAAATACATTGAGGAACCCCGTAAGTATATCCGGGAACTGTCTGTGGAGAGTGCTGCGAGAGTGATCTCCGAGATGGATTCCGATGACGCCGTCGATTTGTTGGAAGATCTGGATCCGGAAGAGAAAGAACAGATCGTCCGGATGCTGGACGAGGATGCAAAAAAAGATGTGAAGATGCTGCTGTCCTATGATGAAGAAGAGATCGGCAGCTGCATGACGACGAACTACATCTGTATCCCGGAGAACCTGACTATCAGGCAGGCTATGAGCGAGTTGGTAAAGCAGGCCGGAGAGAACGACAATATCATGACCATCTATGTGGTAGATGAAAAGGGTGTTTTCGCCGGAGCCATCGATCTGAAGGATCTGATCCGGGCAAGGGAAAATGCGCATCTGGAAGATCTGGTGTTGAAATCTTATCCTTATGTGACCGATCATGAGAAGATCGATGATTGTATGGACAGGATCCTGGATTATGCGGAGGACTCGATTCCCGTATTGTCAGAAGATAAGAAAATCCTCGGTGTCATCACATCCGAAGACCTGATCGAAATGGTAGACAATGAGATGGGCGAGGACTATGCAAAGTTAGCAGGTCTGACCGCAGAAGAGGATCTGAAGGAGCCCACACTTCAAAGCATGAAAAAGCGACTGCCCTGGCTGATCATCCTGCTGTTCTTAGGCATGGCGGTATCCTCTGTGGTGGGACTTTTTGAAAACGTGGTAGCAGTGCTTCCCATCGTGATATGCTTCCAGTCATTGGTGCTGGATATGGCGGGAAATGTGGGAACCCAGTCCCTGGCAGTGACAATCCGTGTGCTGATGGACGAGAACCTGACAGGAAAACAGAAGTTCCAGCTGGTGGTCAAGGAAGTAAAGACCGGTTCCTTAAACGGAGCACTGTTGGGCATTATGGCATTACTTTGTCTCGGTGTCTATGTGCATCTGTTCAAAGGATATACCTGGATGGGAGCCTTTGGAATCTCCGGCTGCGTGGGAGTCTCCCTCTTAGTGGCAATGGCGATCTCCAGTGCCGTAGGTACGGTGATCCCCATGTTTTTCCATAAGATAAAGGTAGACCCCGCAGTGGCATCCGGTCCCCTGATCACCACGGTAAACGATCTGGTGGCAGTGGTAACCTATTATGGAATGGCATGGTTACTTTTGATCCGGTAATAACAGAGATGAGTTTTCATGGTGGCCATGCTTTAATCGCATGGCCGCTTTTTAGATTGCGCAAACAGTTTCAGGAAGCTGTGCTTTCGGAAGCATCCGGTGTCGTCTCAGGGATAAGATTGCTGTAATAAGCGGTCTTTCCGGATAACACGTCATCATAGAATCCTTGTTTCCAGTCGATGTAGTCCACGGCCTCCTGCAGCTGCTGCATGGAGGTTAACAGTGCTTCTTTTTTCCGGGAGAGGATGTCTTTTCTGGCGGGAATGGAGGATTCGCCCTCCAGACATAAATGCAGATATTCTTTCATTTCGGCGATGGAGAGACCACAGTTTCTGAGGCACCCGAGACTCTGGATCCATTTGATATCGTGGTCATCGAAGACACGATAATTGCGGCTGTCCCGCTTCACGTTGGGTACCAGTCCCTCCTTGCAGTAAAATTTTAAGTTCTCATAGGTCATGCCGGTCAGGGCACAGGCTTCTTTCATAGAATACATAAAATGGCTTCCTTTTTGCTCATGTGGTTACTTCGCCATAAAAAACTGCTTATCTGACTGAATGCAAGCATTCGCAGAACGCAGTTTTGCATGGCTCTGAAAAGTTACAAAAAAGTATTGCCGGTAGTTACTACCGTTTGATAAAATCATAACGTAACATAGACGCACTGTCAATGCGGAAAGGATTACAACACTTATGAATCATTCAGGAATTTTGAAAAATAAGCTGTTCTTGTATCTCACAGAGTTCTTCGCCGGGATGTCCGTCATGGCGGTGGAACTGGGAGCCAGCAGACTGTTGGCACCGTATTTCAGTTCTTCCCAGATCGTATGGACCATTGTCATCGGCACCATCATGATCGCCATGGCGCTGGGCAATATCTACGGCGGTAAAAGTGCGGACAAGTCCCCGAACCCGGACAAACTCTACGGCAGGATCCTGATCGCGGCCATCTGGATTGCCCTGATCCCTGTGGTGGGCAAGTACATTATCCTTGGGATCTCCGCACTGCTGATCTTTACCGTCAGCAACAATTTCCTCATCATTGCGGCGTTTGCAGCCTGCATGGTGATCTTCGTGTTCCCCTTATTTTTACTGGGAACTGTGACCCCTTCTCTGGTAAAATATTCCGTGGATAGTCTGGATGACAGCGGACAGACCGTGGGAACTTTAGGTGCATTCAATACCGTGGGAAGCATCATCGGAACCTTCGTACCGACTTTCGTGACGATCCCGGCGGTGGGAACCTCCATTACATTTCTGATCTTTTCCGGAATTCTGATCCTGCTGTCTGTGATTTACTTTATCTGCCAGCATACGGGAAAGAAAAAGATTGCAGCATTGGTACTGATCTTTATTTTATGCTGTGGTCTGGGATATTCGGATTCCTTTGCTTTCTGGCAGAAGGATCTGACCTACGAAGGAGAGTCCATCTATAATTATCTGCAGGTATCGGAGACGGACAGACAGGTGGTCCTGTCCACCAACGTGCTGTTCGGTGTCCAATCCCTCTATATGAAAGAAGGGGGACTTACCGGCATGTATTATGACTATGCCATGGCGGCGCCCCTTATGGTGCCGGATAAACCGGTAGAGGACATGGATGTACTGATCCTTGGTATGGGAACCGGAACCTATGCGACCCAGTGCCGGAAATATTTCGGCGATATGAATATCGAGGGCGTGGAGATCGACGAAAAGATCACGGAGCTGTCGAGAGAATATTTTTCCCTGCCGGAGGATGTGAAGGTGACTACCTATGACGGCAGGGCTTTTTTGCAGGCGGTGGATACCACCTATGATGTCATCATGGTGGATGCCTATCAGGACATCACCATTCCTTTCCAGATGTCTTCCGTGGAATTCTTTACCATGGTCAAAGATCATCTGAAGGACGGTGGTGTCATGGTAGTCAATATGAACATGCACGGCAACAAGGAAGGGGATATCAATCAGTACCTTGCCGACACCATTGCCAACGTATTTGACAATGTCTATACTGTAGACGTGGCAGGCTCCACCAACCGCGAACTGTTTGCTTCCCAGCACAGTGATATGATAGAAGTATTATCCGATCATGTGGAGAATCTGTCAGATGCGGGACTGCAGAACATGATGCAGCGGGTAGCGGACAACAGCAGTGCCTACGTGACCGGAGATTACCTCATGACCGATGACAAGGCGCCTGTAGAACTTCTTGGCATGCAGGTCATCGATCAGCTGATTCAGGAAGAAGTAGCGTATTACAAGGATATTTATGAGGAACAGGGGATCAGCGGATTGATGGAACACCTGTAAATCGGCAGATTTGCAAATAGAGTTTGAAATAACATAAAGGGTAAGAATACGACGGTGGAGTCAACAGGCTTCACCGTTTTTTCCTAAAAAAATATAAAAACCATTGACCGGTAGCTACTACCGACTGCTACAATCACGCTATATGATGCAATAATGTTGGTCGTAGGAAGAAAGAGACCTTTTCAATAGAAGGAGGTAACAGAAATGATGTACAATCCCCAGTTGGATACCTTCATTTGTGTGGTGGAAGCAGGCAGTTTCAGCAAGGCAGCGGACAAACTGTATATTTCCCCACCGGCGGTGATCAAGCAGATCAATTCGTTGGAAAATAATCTTGGAGTACAGCTTTTTGCCAGAACCCACAGAGGTCTTGTGGTGACGGCGGCGGGAGAATCCCTCTATCAGGATGCAAAATATATGGTAAATTACAGTAAGTATGAGATCACTCCGGTAGAGCCCTATACCAGTGATGACCTGAACTGGACTAACAGCTCCAGCCGGGTATCCAGAGAGCATGATGATGAGAGCCTTCGGGATATTGCACTGACAGAGATTACTCCCGCAGACTGGGATTCTTATGATACCGTTTTGATCGGCTATCCGATCTGGTGGGGAATCGCAGCATGGCCGGTAGACAATTTTGTCAAAGGCAATGACTTTACGGGTAAGACCGTGATTCCGTTCTGCACCTCTTCATCTTCCGGACTGGGTGACAGCGGCAATCTTCTGGAAGAGATGGCAGGGACCGGTGACTGGCAGGAAGGTCACAGATTTAGCTCCGGTGCATCCGATGCAGATGCGGCAGACTGGGTGGCTTCTCTGAATCTGAATGAATAAGGAAATGAGGAAAGCGCAACAATGAAAGTATTGTTGATCAATGGCAGCCCCCACAGAGAGGGATGCACCTACACCGCATTGTGTGAGGTGTCCAGAGCATTAAATGATAACGGAGTGGATACGGACATTTTCTGGATTGGTAATAAAGCATTGAGTGGCTGTATTGCCTGTAAAAAATGTCAGGGCACAGGGAAATGTGTGTTCCAGGATTCGGTTAATGAATTCCTGGAGATTGCCGGAGATTATGACGGATTCGTATTCGGAACTCCCGTTCACTGGGCGGGTGCCACAGGAGCCATGACTTCTTTTATGGACAGAGTCTTTTATGCGGATCTGAATGGCGGCAGCAGCCACTTCCGGCTGAAACCGGCAGCGGCCGTGATCTCGGCCAGAAGAGCTGGAACCACAGCAACCTGGGACCAGATGAATAAGTATTTCGGTCTCATGCAGATGCCCATTGTCACTTCACAGTATTGGAACATGGCACACGGGGCCTGCCCGGAAGACGTGCGGCAGGATCTGGAGGGATTGCAGACCATGCGAACCCTTGGGAACAATATGGCATTTTTCATTAACTGCAAGAACCTGGGACTGAAAATGGGATTGAAACTGCCGGAAGAAGAGAGCCGTATACGAACGAATTTTATAAGATAATCCTGAATAGGGGAACTTTGAAACCGAAAGGCGGAAAGGTTCCCCTTTCTGGTCAGTGAAAAGAGAAGGATGAGAAGATGAATCGACGGAAATGGGTACGGGGGAAGAACAGAAGGGCGGAAAGCAATATCGTAACCGCATATCTGCAAAATATTGAGGTATCGTATTCTCATTTATATCAGGAAATGCAACAGGCAGTTTATGATAGTGAAACGTTTGCACGGGTGGATTCTGACAGTGATATCTATACATATAACCGGTCTATAATGGCAGTTAAGGAGTATTTTCAGCAGCTGGGAATATCGTATGGTACGGATTTATCTTGAAAATATGGTACCTTCGGATGTGAGCAATGCAGTGCGAAAAACGTTGGCAGATTTACATGAAAGAGGGTACAAAATAGCACTGGGCTCATCCAGTAGAAAAGCTAAGATTATTTTGAAAAAAGTGGCACTTGAAGAGGCATTTGATGCAATATCAGATGGTACCAATATCTCAAAATCAAAGCCGGATCCCGAAGTGTTTTTAAAGGCGGCAGAGTACCTTGATTTGCAACCGGAGGAATGTATTGTTGTAGAAGATGCCTATGCGGGTATTGATGCAGCAAAGGCTGGAAATATGCAGGCGGTAGGAACTGGTGAAGCATATTCGTACGCCAAAGCAGATTACCACATTAAAAAAATTGAAGAGTTGCTAACAATTTTACCGTAAAATGTTTTAAAAGATATTCTATTATTGAAAGAAATATGGGAGATAGGCGGTATAATAAAAACTCTTGTAAAACCTTCCCGATTGTGCCAAACTGATAGCTGTGAGATGATAAATTTTGAAAAAAGAATTTCCGGATAAGGAGAGATCATGGCTGAGATATTATTGGGTTCCCATGTGGGAATGTCGGGAAAAGAGATGTTTTTAGGATCTGTGAAGGAGGCGGCAGAGTACGGTGCCAATGCGCTGATGGTCTACACCGGGGCACCCCAGAACACGAGACGAAAAGAGATAAAGGATCTGAATCTGGAGGCAGGGCTTGCCTATGCAGACAAAGCAGGCATCAAAGAAATCGTGATTCATGCTCCCTATATCATTAATCTGGGGAATATGGAAAAGCCAGAGATGTTTGACTTTGGGGTGGAATTTCTGGCAAAAGAAGTAAAAAGAGCCGCAGCCTTTCACAGTAAGGTACTGGTACTGCATCCGGGATCTTCCTTAAGCGCCGGAGTGGAAGCCTCTGTAGAGCAGATCGCAAAGGGACTGAATCTGGTGCTTAATGCAGATGACAGCGAGGTCAACATTGCACTGGAGACCATGGCCGGTAAGGGCAGTGAGGTCGGCAGAACTTTTGAAGAATTGCGGATGATTTATGATAAAGTGGATCGAAAAGACAGACTGCGGGTATGCTTTGACACCTGCCATGTGAACGATGCTGGATATGATCTGGTGAATGATTACGAAGGTGTGCTTGCGCAGTTTGACAAGATTCTGGGATTGGACCAGATCGCAGTGATCCATGTGAACGACAGCCTGAATCCCTTAGGAGCCCACAAGGACCGCCATGCCAATATCGGACAGGGTACCATCGGCTATGAGACCCTGCACCGGATCGTCCATGACGACCGGTTTACCGCCGTACCTAAAATCTTAGAGACACCTTGGCTGTGTGCTGAGGGCGGAGACAAGAAGACGATCCCACCGTATAAGCAGGAGATCGTATGGCTGAAAGCCTGATAAATATAGAAGTAAGAGGGCAGACGATTGAAAAAAAGGATTATCGCAGCAGTAGCGGTATTTGGACTTTTGGGCGGAATATTATATTTTGCGTATGCACAGACAGCGGCGCAGAACAATGTGAAGCATTTCACAGCTTTTTTTGCTGTGGAGGGAGAAGCCATTGACCAGAATAATGATATGAAAAAAGAAATCGCACGCCTGACAGGTGCGGATTGTGAAGAAGTGTGGCTGGTGGGACAGTCCAAGGAAAGTGCCTTGAACAGTTATATTGTGAGTGGGGAATATCCGGATTTTATTTCCGGAGATACCAGTCTTTATGAGGCAGGGGCATTACTTCCTTTAGATGAATACTGGGAGAATTATCCCAATATCAAAAATTACCTGACGGAAGAACAGTGGGAGAGATTCCGCAGACCGGACGGTCATATCTATTGGATCCCCCAGTTTGGTGTGACCCATGGCGAAGATGTGGAGGTGACCCACTCAGGTGAAGCCTTCTGGATTCAGACCAGAGTGCTGAAATGGGCGGGGTATCCGGAGATTCATACTGTGGATGAATATTTTGATCTCATCGAGCGCTATGTGGCGGCGAACCCGGTAATGGAGGATGGAACACCGAACATTCCGTTTACGATTTTGTGTGATGGCTGGCGGTATTTTTGTCTGGAAAATATACCGCAGTTTCTGGATGGTTATCCCAATGACGGAAGCTGTATTGTAGATCCGGATACGTTACAGGTGATTGATTATAATACCACGGATACTGCCAAATGGTACTTTAAAAAGCTGAATGAGGAATATCATAAAGGTATTCTTGGTGCAGAAGTATTTACAGAGACCTATGAGGACTATCTGGCAAAATTATCCACAGGGGCAGTCTGCGGGATGCCGGATCAGTGGTGGCAGTTCTATTATTCGATTCAAATTGCCTATGATGAGCAGGGGCTCAGAGAACAGGGCTGCGATTATGTTCCACTTCCGATTACCAGAGAGGAAGGAATCGCCAATCAATGGCATGTAACGCGCTCTGCAGAGCTGGACAGCTCTACAGGCTTATCCATTACGGTATCCTGCGAGGATATTGACGGAGCTTTGCAGTTTGTCAGTAATCTGCTGGAACCGGAGATCATTAAACTGCGATTCTGGGGCGAAGAGGGAGTCGACTATAGCGTGGATGAGAACGGATTGTTCTACCTGACTGAGGAGCAGGCGAAGCGATGGATGACTTCGGAGGAAAAGAGAAAACACTTTTGTTTTTATTCTTATTTTCCCAGAGTGGAAGGAAAGCTTCCCGATGGGATCAACGCATTTTCCCTGGAATATCAGACAACGGAATTTTTTAAAAATCAACCGGAAGATATTCAGGAATGTTTTTCTGCTTACGGAGTGACAAATTATGTGGATATGATCGGCAACAATGAGTCTCCCGGGGCATGGTATCCCATGTACAGTTATACCACATCCCTGTCGTCTAATTCTCCTGCGGGACAGATCCGGGATCAGATGGAAGCGGTGAAACACAAATGGCTTCCCCAGGTGATCATGGCAGAAGATTTTGAGACTGCGTGGGAGCAATATATGGAAGCATATGATTCCTGTAATCCTGAGATTTATTATCAGATGTTGCAGCTTGAGGTGGAAAAAAGAGTAAAAGGATAAGTTTTTCACAAAAAAGTATAAAAAACAAATAGAAAAATACTTCCCAATTCCTTTAAACTAAAGAAAAGGATTGGGGGTATTTTTTTATGAACGAGAAGAGAAACGGAGCTTTGGACAGATATCCAATAGAAAAAAAGAGAGCAGGAAGACCATCTGTTACAGTGAAAGAAGACGGCGCAGTCATTTTTTATCTGTATGCACCGGCAGCAAAAATAGTACAGGTTGCCGGACTTGGGGGATATTTTACAAATAAGAAAATAAATCTGATGCCCGATGGGCAGGGCGGATTTTTTGCGGAAGTTCAAGATTTTCACTGGGGGATGCATTATTATTTCTGGTATGTGGACGGTGTCCGGATCTGCAATCCGTACGCCGGAATTTCTTATGGGTGTTTTGCTGCGATCAATACTTTTGAGGTGCAGGAGAAGAATGTGGATTTCTATTTTGCAAAGGATATTCCTCATGGTACGGTCAGCATCTGTAAATACGTTTCGAAGGTGAGCAGCCACTTGAAGGAATGTTATGTCTATATACCTTATGGATATGAAGAAGGAGATGAAAGATATCCGGTATTGTACCTGCAGCATGGCGTAGGAGAGAACGAGACCGGATGGATCTGGCAGGGGAAGACGAACTTTATCATGGACTATCTGATCGCAGAGGGAAAGTGCGAGAAAATGATCGTGGTCATGAGCAGTGGCTATGCCTTCAAAGATGGAGAAAAACCTGTATTTTACCCTGGGAATTTTGAGAGTGAACTGATCCACAACATTATTCCTTATATTGAAAATAATTTCCGGGTGAGAAAGGGAAGAGATTACCGGGCGATGGCGGGACTTTCCCTGGGATCGGCGCAGACTACGGATATTGTGGCAAAAAATATGAAGTTATTTTCTGCTGCCGGTGTATTTTCCGGAGTTGCTATTCATGAGATGGAACGGATCTGCGACAGCAAGGAAACATTGGATGTCGTATTTATGTCCTGTGGATGCTATGAGGATCAGATCAGAACGGGAATGAAGCAGATAGAACAAAAGTTTGAAAATGCAGGAAAATATTGCATTTCCAAAGTATATGAGGGATATCACGAATGGCATGTCTGGAGGAAAAGCCTGTATGATTTTGTGCCGCTGCTATTCCGGAAAAAGGGTGTGGAGGCGGATGATATCCCCGGAGAAAAAACTGCCAGAATCACAAGGCAGAGACTCCGGATGCAGACCATGGAAGAGCAGATGCTGATGTTCGATCCGGTATACCGCCAGATCCGCTTTGAGACTGATGAAGCAGGGAGGCCTGCAGGAAAATACCCGGACATCCCTCACGGAATCTGCATTACGGAACAGGGAAGGGCAGTCGTATGCTTCGAGGCACCGGAGGCAGTCTCGGTAGAAGCCGCCCTGGACGGAAAAGAATTCCTAAAACTCAGGAAAGATCAGGAAAGACAAGGATATTGGACAGGGGAAATCCACAACATCACGCCGGGATACCATAATGTGTATTTCAGGGCGAATGGTACGGATGTAATCAACCCGGATGCTCCGGTGGGATACTCGGGAGACAGGGCTGTGAACTATCTGGAAATGCCAGATCCGGAGTTCCCGCTGACAGAACTTGTGGACACAGTGCATGGTCAGCTACATATACATTATGATTACCTTACACAAGAAGAAAAGGTGAGTACGATTTATGTATATACGCCAGCATACTTTGAAAGAGCGGAAAAAGAACGGAGAGTGATGCTCTTAAAAGCGCTTCCCACAGAGACTGCGTCTTGTTTCCTGCACCAGGGGAAAATACCGAACATTATGGAGTATTTTCTGGCAGCAGGAAAAGCCGTAGAGACTATATTGGTGATGACCGATGCCGAAGAGACACCGGAACGGATGCAAAATATTATAAAGAAATATATTCCGGATGGACAAAAAGCAAAAGCAATTGTCATGGAACGAAGCGACGGAGAAGATTGGAATTCCTTCCGGAGACGATTTGCAGCCTGCCGGATATAAAATTATTACCTGCATTTCCTATATTTTCCCGGGTGTTTGTGCAAGGAGAGCCGGACTATAATAGAACTGATAAAAGTTCGGGAGGGATAGAAATGACAGGACCGGCAGCACCGAAGGATCCGGAAAAGGCAAGACCTTTTTTCTATATATTAAAAGACAAAGATATTTTTGGAGAACGGCAAAAGGACGGAACCGGAATCCAGTTTATCTATGAAAGCGACGGACGGCTGATCAACAGTGCACAGATCACGGGAAATGTTACGGATAAGGAAGAACTGACACTTCTGGAGACAGTAGAGGGATTTGGCAGACTGGTACATAGTATCGGCGTAAGCGTGGAGACGGACCGGCCGGAAGAAACCGCAGAATTTGTATTTCAGATGTATGGGAAAAAGGACCTGTACGGAGGTGGAACGAATCTTACGACTTCTCTTAAGTGTGACGGCATGGAACATAGAATCTATCTGTCGGATTACAGGTGGACAGAGGATGATCATGTGCCGGGACAGATTAAAATTCTGTTTGCAGCGCCGGAGCGGATGGGAAAAGTCAGTGTAAGACTCTTCCTAAATGACGGATACGAAGCACCTCCGGAGGAAGAGGATCTGGTTATAGATATGCATTCGGAAGAATACTGCGGCATGATCAGCCGCTCTCTGTTGCAGCTGGGGAATCCTTATCGTATCCGTAAGGCTATTGAAAAATCTAAGGCAGGAAAAGAGGTAACGCTTGCCTATATCGGTGGATCTATCACGCAGGGAGCCGGAGCTATACCAATCCATACGGAATGCTATGCATATAAGTCCTTTCAACTGTTTCAGAATCGTTTTTCGACACAGAACAATGTCAGGTTTATCAAAGCCGGAGTCGGCGGAACACCTTCAGAACTGGGAATGATCCGGTTTGACCGGGATGTGCTCAGGGAAGGGGAACGACCGGATATTGTGGTTATTGAATTTGCAGTAAACGATGAGGGAGATGAGACAAAGGGTGTCTGTTATGAAAGCCTGGTGCGGAAAGTGTTGAAACTGCCATGGAAGCCAGCAGTGGTTCTCCTGTTTTCGGTATTTGCAAATGATTGGAATTTACAGGAGCGGTTAAGGCCGGTGGGGGATCTTTATGATCTTCCCATGGTGAGCATCCTCAATGCGGTCACTCCACAGTTTTCATTAAAGTGCGGCGAGGGAAGAATTTTATCTAAAAATCAGTTTTTTTATGATATGTTTCATCCCAATAATACCGGACATACCATTATGGCGGACTGCCTGCAATATCTGTTTGAGCGTTGTGATGCAGCAGAACCTGCAAGAGTTGGGACTTTTGTGGAAGGAATGACGGAGGAACAGATCCTGTCGGAAAAGCTTTCTGGACCGGCAGTGATAGGTGCTGATTTTGAAAGAATTTTTTTACTGGATAAGAAGAACCGTTATGTGGGAGCTAAAATCCGGACGGGTAGTTTTACTTCCACAGATATAGAATTGCAGAGTGTGGAAATGGACGGAAGCCTTACACAGACACCGGAATTTCCGTATAACTGGATGTATGATGGAAGCAGACCGCAGATGCCGGGATTTGAAATGGAGATTACCTGCAAGTCACTGTTTCTTATATTTAAGGATTCCGGAGAAATGGATGTGGGGAAGGCCGATGTATTTGTAAATGATGTATATTGTATGACGGCGGATCCCCATAAGAACAATTGGCTGCATTGTAATGCTGTATTACTGTTTTGGGAGACAGAAAGCAGATCCCATAAAGTACGGATTACAGTGACAGAGGAAGACCGGAATAAAAAATTTACAATCTTAGGATTTGGATACACAATATAGAACAGAGTGAGGAAAACAAAATGGTTACAGCAAAGAACCCAATTTTATCCGGTTTCTATCCGGATCCATCCATATGCAGGGCAGGAGAGGACTATTACATTGTGAATTCCAGTTTTGTGTATGCACCGGGAGTTCCGATTTTCCACAGCAGAGATCTGGCGCACTGGGAGCAGATCGGGAATATTCTTGACAGACCGGAACAACTTCCGGTGAAGGGAAGTGAAATATCACAGGGGATTTATGCACCAACGATCCGCTTCCATGATGGACTGTTTTACATGATCACTACCAATGTAAGCTACGGAGGCAATTTCATTGTAACGGCAAAAGATCCAGCAGGACCGTGGTCGGATCCTTATTATCTCGGCGAAGATGCTCCGGGGATCGATCCCAGTCTTTTCTTCGATGATGACGGGAAATGCTATTACTGTGGTACACGACCGAATCCGGAAGGAATCCGCTATAACGGGGACTGGGAAATCTGGGTGCAGGAACTGGATTTTCGGCAGATGAAGCTTGTGGGAGAAAGCATGGCAATCTGGAAAGGGGCTGTAAAAGGAGTTATCTGGCCGGAGGGACCGCACCTTTATAAGATCGACGGTTACTATTATCTGATGCATGCAGAAGGAGGAACCGGACCGGAGCACAGCATCAGCATTGCAAGAAGTAAAAAGCTGTTCCAGTGGTTCGAGGGCTGCCCCAGAAACCCGATCTTCACCCACAGGAATCTGGGGAAAAACTATCCTGTGATCTACGCAGGACACGGAGATCTGGTGGAGGATGGTAAGGGGAACTGGTACGTGGTAATGCTGGCATCCAGACCTTGTGAAGGACACAGCAGCATGGGAAGAGAGACTTTTCTGGCGAAAGTCACATGGGAAAATGGATGGCCGGTGATTGCAGAAGGCGTCGGGCATCTGGAAGATACATTGGAACTGCCCACAAAGGAATACCGTTTTCCAGAGGAAGTAAGCAGTACTTCCGATCATATCAGTTTTTGGGAGAAAAAACCGGACAAACGGCTGGTAAGTGTAGAAGAAATCTGTGAAGAAAACTATTCGCTGAGTCACCGTCCGGGGATGCTGCGGCTCTATACAAAAAAGGAAAAAATATCTGACTGCAATCATTGTTCCTATTTCGGAATCCGTCAGAAAAATTATGCATTCTATGCAGAGACTGGGATGGAATTTGAACCGAAGCAGGAATGTGAGACAGCGGGAATGGTGTTGTACCAGAATCATGAAAATCATCTGCGCATGGAGATCCGGAAAAGGGCTGACGAGAATTATTTTGTTGTGACAGCCTGTATCCATGGGGAAGAGAGAATCCTTACCGAAAAGCCGGCAGGAGAAGGTAGACAATTCTTTAAAATACGAATGCATTGCGACAGGCAGAAGGCACGGATATGGCTTTTTCGGGATGGCAGGGAGAGTCTGATTGCTGAGGATATCAGTCTGCTTCCTTATACCACGGAGGAAGCAGGGGGATTTGTGGGATGTACGATAGGAATGTACGCATCTGCCAATGGACAGGACAGCAGTAACTATGCTGATTTTGCCTGGTTTGTGCAGAATGCCATATAAAAATGCATTGCGGGCAGATCATAAATGTCCTATAATAAAGAAGAGCAGGCTACAGAAACGTCTGCTCTTTTTCACATAAATGAGGAGAGGATCTTATGGGGAAGGCATTACATAAGCTGGGTCTTTGGATGGATGATTTCACCATCAAAAAAAAGTTTTATATTTTCTATGTTGTCTGTGTGTTGATTCCCCTGATTGTAACAGACAGTGTTGTGTTCCTGACGACTGCAAAATTTGACAGAGAGCGCAGGGAGCATGAGATGTCTAATATTGCCAGTGCGGTGGAATACAGTCTGAGCAGTATGATCGGAAATGCCGGGGAGATAGGCAACAGTATTTATACCAATCGCGATTTTGAAGAGTTCTTATCCAAAAGATACACTAATTCTGCAGAATATGTGGCGGCATATCAGAATTTCCTGAGCGGGACGTTATTGGAAAATGCACTGGGAATGAACAGTATGATATTTACCCTGTATACGGATAACGATACCATTGTAAACGGAGGAAGGGTCAATACTCTGGATAAGCTTAGGAATACAGAGAGTTATCTGCGGCTGAATGAAGAAGCGAAAAGCAAAGGGCTCTTTTTTGTCTATGATGACAGCAGTTCCAAAATCACAAGGGAACGGCGCATCATTTATCTACAGCGGCTGGATTTCTATGATGCAGAGACAGAAAAGTATTTAAAAATCGAGTTTGATTATGGCAGTATGGTGCGCACCATTAAAAACATGAACTATGATAATGAGGTTCTGATCTGTGAAGGAGATCGGATCCTTCTTTCCAATGGACAATACGGCAGCTACGGCAGTGAGTTTCAGCGGCTGGATAACGCAACAATGAGAGAAGCCTATGAACATACCATCAGTCTGTATGGTACGGAACTTACGATTTATGTAAAGCCGGTAGAGAACAGTTTTCTTACAAGCATCCGGAACGAACTTCCCATCATATTGCTGCTCCTTGCGGTGAATGTTATTTTTCCCTTCTGGTTCGTTCAGATATTCAACCGTTCCTTTACAAAAAGGATTACAGAACTGAGCAAGGTATTTAAATCAGTGGACAGTGATCATCTTATTCCAATGCCCTGTGAAGAAGGTAAAGATGAGATCAGCAGTATGATACGCAATTATAATCGCATGGTGGAACGTACCAATGGACTGATCGAGACTGTATATAAGAATAAAATCCATGAGCAGGAGATGCTGGTGGGAAGAAAAAATGCGGAGCTTCTCGCATTACACAGCCAGATCAATCCCCACTTTTTATTTAATGTACTGGAAAGCATCCGGATGCACAGCATTTTGAAAAAAGAAAACGAGACAGCCGACATGGTGGCCAAACTGGCGGTGATGCAGAGACAGTATGTGGAATGGGGCAATGATTCCGTGAGTATCTTCCAGGAGATTGAATTTGTGAAAGCTTATCTGGCGCTTCAGAAGTATCGTTTTGGAGAACGGCTGAATTATGACATTGAAGTAGACAGAGAATGTGAAAACTTCAAGATACCCAAGCTTACGATTGTAACCTTTGTGGAAAATGCCTGTGTGCATGGAATCGAAAGCAAATCCAGTCCGGGATGGATATTTGTAAGGATAGGCCGTCAGGGAGAACGGCTGGAGATAGAAATTGAAGATACCGGAAGCGGTATGGCGGAGGCCAAACTTACAGAGCTACAGAACAACATGTGCAATGCCGACATTGAGATGCTCAAGGGCGGCGGAAGAGTAGGGATTATTAACGCCTGTGTCAGATTGAAAATGGTAACGGAAAACAGAGTGGAATTCCGTGTAGAAGGAGAAGAAGGAGTGGGAACCACGGTTACGATACGGATTCCCTGTTTGCAGGAGGGTAAAACAGATGCTGAAAGTATTGCTGGTAGATGACGAGCCGTTTATTTTACAGGGATTGAAACTTTTAGTAGATTGGGAGAAGGAAGGCTTTCGGATTGCGGGAACAGCAGCAAATGGGATGGAAGCACTGGCTTTTTTGAAGAAGGAAAAGGTAGATTTGGTTATTGCCGATATTAAAATGCCTCAGATGACAGGACTGGAACTGCTGGAACACATCCGTAAAGAGAAAATTTCAGATGCATATTTTGTTATACTGAGCGGATATGCGGAATTTAGTTTTGCACAACAGGCAATGCAGAATGACTGCACGGATTATCTGCTAAAGCCGGTAGACAGCGAGATTCTGTGCAAAGTACTGAATAAGGTACTTGCTCTGCGCAACAGAGAGGAGCTGGATCATGAAAAGAACCGGAAGCTGGAGCAGGCTTATCTGGCAAGACATATGATTGCATTGATCCAAGGGAAGTTTGATGACCTGAATGTCAGATATATACATGAACACATGCGATGTGGAACCGGTGTGCGTTATGTGGAGATCCAGACGGAAGGATCCTATGATGATGAGGGAACGACAGATCGAGAAATGCGGACATTACAGAGGCGGCTGTATGAATACAGCAGGGAATATCTGAAAGAAGATGCAGATCTGAGTGTGTTTGATGTTTCTGTCAATGAAAAAATCTACGATATCGGACTGATTTTGTTTGATTATGTTCCGGAAAAAAGTGGGATGGATGTAAAACGGTATCTGGAACGATTCCGGGAATATCTTGCATCAAATTTACAGACAAATGTGGTGATGCTGGCAGGAAAAAAAGTGCAGGATATCAGCAGCATAGCAAAGTCTTACGGCAATACCTGTATGCTTCGTTCTTTTCAGGGGTTTCGGACAAAGAAGGATATCTATTTCTATGAGGAGGAGGTCCAGGTATCTCCGGAAGGACTGATCCTGTGTAAGCAGAGCCTGGATGGCCTGCTGAAGGCAATCGAACAGAACAATCATCTGGAAATCCGGGAGGCGGTGGCTTTCTTTTATGAAGAAATGTGTAAACGCGGTATTTGCGGGGAGACGATGACCCTGAATATTAATTATCTGTTGTTTCAGCTGATCCACTTAGCCTGTGAACAGGATGATGACGTGAACCAGGAGGAAATCTTAAGGGTCATCAGTGAGAGCAGCTTTGAGACCGGGGTAAAGCGCGGAAGTAAGGCACATCTGACCAGATTTGCCTGCGAATATGCGGATTATCTGTCACAGCTGCGGAAGAATGTATCCAGAGGAATTCTGGGTATGGTGGAAAAAGAGATCCGGGAAAATTACGCTTCAAATATTACACTGAAAAGCCTGAGTGAGAAATATTATGTCAACAGTGCTTATCTGGGTCAGCTTTTCCGGAAAAAGTACGGACAATCCTTTAAAGACTACCTGAACAATTACCGGATGGAGCAGGCTGCGGATGCCTTGTTGCGTACCGATAAAAAGATCGTTCAGATCGCAGAAGATGTGGGCTACCATGATCTGGATTATTTTACGAACCGTTTTATTCAGATCAAGGGCTGCACTCCCGCAAGATTCCGTAAAAAGATGCAACAGGGAGAGTAAGAGAATAAAAGACAGGGGAAATTACAGAACCACCTATAATTTCCCCTGTCTTTTGCTATAGTTCCTCTGATTGTTAGTTCCTCTCAAAAAGGTAAAATAGATTTATCGAAAGGGAGGTAGTTACAATATGAACAAAAAGAGACTTGTAAGCATGTTACTTGTGTCAGCAATGACAGCGGCACTGTTCACCGGATGTGGCAGTGACGGCAACCAGACATCCGGAGATGGTACAACGAGCGCAGGAACCAACAGTACCACAGAAGAAGCAGGTATCAAAGAGTTCACCGCATTTTTTGGGGTAGCGGGATCTGAGATCAATGACGACAATGAAGTGCAGCAGCTGATCGCAGAGAAGGTAGGCGCCAAAGTAAAAGAGACCTGGCTGACCGGACAGACTGCAGATGAAGCTGTGGGTACCATGATCGCCGGTGGTGAGTATCCGGACTTCATTGAGGGACAGACTGGAACCACACAGCTGTATGAGGCAGGAGCATTGGTAGCACTGGATGATTATCTGGATGATTATCCTAATATCAAGAATCTGTTTACTGATCTGGAGTGGGAGAAGCTTCGTCAGGAAGACGGCCACATTTACTGGATCCCGCAGTTCAGCTGCATCAAGAACGAAGAGAAGGTATGTGCACATAATGATGAAGCATTTTGGATTCAGGCAAGAGTTCTGAAATGGGCAGACTATCCCGAGATCCGGACCATGGATCAGTATTTTGATCTGATCGAAGCGTATAATGCAGCAAATCCTACTATGGAAGACGGAACAGCCAATATTCCTTATACCATTCTCTGTGATGATTGGAGATACTTCTGTCTGGAGAACGCACCTCAGTTCCTGGATGGTTATCCCAATGACGGAAGCTGTATGGTAGATCCTGAGACGCTGACGGTACTGGATTACAACACTTCCGATACCGCAGTAAAGTATTTTAGAAAATTAAATGAAGAATACAAGAAAGGCATTGTAGACCCCGAGTCCTTTACCCAGTCTTATGATGAGTATATTTCCAAGCTTTCTACAGGACGTGTCCTGGGTATGATCGATCAGTGGTGGGATTTCGCTTACACAGCAGGCGATGCCATCAAGCAGGCAGGACTGGATGCACAGGGATGCGACTATATTCCACTGCCTATAACAATTGATGAAAGTGTAAAAAACCAGTGGCATAATGCCGGTGGTGCATTCAATTCCGGAAGCGGACTTGCAATTACTGTAAGCTGTAAGGATGTTCCCGGCGCACTGAAGCTGATCAATGATCTGCTGGATCAGGATATCCATAACCTTCGTTTCTGGGGTGTGGAAGGTGTTGACTATGAAGTAGATGAGAACGGTGAATTCTACAGAACACCGGAGCAGAGAATGCAGGCTTCCGATACAGAGTATAAGGCATCCCATATGTGCTCTTATTCCTATTTCCCTCAGTACAACGGAACCAGTGATGATGGTATCAATGCAAACAAGCCAGATGGCCAGGCGAGGGAATTCTTCGATGGATTAAACGACGATGTGAAAGAAGCATTCCAGGCATATGGCGTCGAGACTTATGTGGAAATGCTGGGCACTAACGAAGCCCCCGGTGAATGGTATCCTATGTGGTCCTTCTCCAATAACTTCAATACCAGCACACCCGGTGGTATGGCATGGACCAAGATCGGTGAAGTAAAGCATGAGCAGCTTCCTCAGGTAGTTATGGCAGCTGATTTCGACAAAGCATGGGCAGATTATATGGATGCATATAATGCCTGCAAGCCGGAAGATTTTATCAGTGAATTACAGGCAGAACTGGACAGCAGAATGGAACTGGCAGCAAAGTTCAAATAAAAACATATAAATGAAATTTGAGAATGGGCAGATGCAGGTAAAATTTCATCTGCCCGTTTTTTAAGGAGCGAGGATATGTCGTTAACGAGAACAAAATCGAAGCAAAAAGTAAAACAAACCAGAACACCTATCACATGGAAAGAAATCAAAAGGCAAAAAGTTCTGCTTTTCTGGGCAGGAGTAATGATAATCTATGGAGTGATTTTTTACTATCTTCCCTTAGCCGGATGGGCGATGGCATTTCAGAATTATAAGCCGCAGCTGGGAATCCTGCACTCCGAATTCGTGGGACTTCAGAAGTTTCGGATGTTATTCTCGGATGTGACATTCCTTCGGGTCATTCGTAACACATTGGCCATGGGTGTGATCAACCTTGTGGCAACTTTCGTTACCGCAATTGTATTTGCTATTCTATTGAATGAGATCAAGAGTAGGGGCGGAAAAAAGACAGTGCAGACGATATCTTATCTTCCACATTTCCTTTCCTGGATCATCGTAACCGGTATCCTGCATGATATGTTGTCCGGTACCGGAATTGTAAATGAAGTATTGGTAAATCTGCATGTGATCAGCCAGCCGATCAATTTCTTTGCCCATCCCGGGTATTTCTGGCCGATCGTAGCATTTGCAAATGTCTGGAAGGAGACAGGATGGAATGCCATTATCTATCTGGCGGCCATCACATCCATTGATCCTTCCCTGTATGAAGCTGCTGCCATTGATGGCGCAGGAAGATGGAATAAAATCAAATACGTTACCCTTCCGGGAATCAAACCGACCATCGTAATTTTACTGCTGATGAATGTGGGGAATGTATTAAATGCAGGATTTGAAATTCAGTATCTGTTAGGAAACGGATTGGTACAGAAGTTCTCCCAGACGATTGATATTTATGTATTGAAATGGGGTATCAGCCAGGGAGATTATGCAATAGGTACAGCCGCAGGTATCTTCAAGAGCCTGGTAAGTATCATCCTGATCGTTCTGGCCAATCAGATTGCAAAACATAATGGTGAAGAGCAGTTATTCTAAAACAGAAAGAGATGGTAATTACAATGATAGATACACAGTATAAGATCAAGCCCAAAAAATTCGACATTTTTCCGTTCATAAACAGTGTCATCATGATCCTGTTTGTGATCATAACATTATATCCGGTGCTGAATACCTTGGCAATCTCTTTGAATGACGGTACGGATGCCCTGCGGGGAGGAATCTACCTGTGGCCGAGAAAATTCACCTGGAAAAACTATACGACGGTTTTACATAAAGATAATCTGATCACAGGCGCTTATATCACAGTTGCCAGAACACTGATCGGAACCCTGCTGTCTCTGGCAGCCAATGCGATCCTTGCTTTTATTGTCAGCCGCAAAAGATTCCTGTTCCAGAGAGAGGTTTCCCTGTTCTGGGTCATCACCATGTATGTAAACGGTGGACTGATCCCGACATTCCTCTTATATAAGGGGCTGGGGCTTACCAACAGCTTCTGGGTATATGTGATCCCCGGAATGGTAAGTGCGTTTAATATGCTGGTGATCCGTACTTATATGAACGGAATTCCTGACAGCCTGGAAGAATCCGCACAGCTGGACGGTGCCGGTTACAGCACTATTTTTCTTAAGATATATTCTCCGCTGTGTAAGCCGGTTTATGCCACAGTAGCCCTGTTTGTGGCGGTAGGCCAGTGGAACTCCTGGTTTGATGCCATGCTTTACAATCGCATGAGCAGTAATCTGACCACATTGCAGTATGAATTGATGAAGCTGTTATCCTCCGTAACCAATCAGGGAACTTCAGCGGAGGCAATGAAGAATGCCGCAGGAACCGTAACACCGACTTCCGTGCGTGCAGCGGCAACGATCATTACCATGCTGCCCATTATCTGTATTTATCCTTTCTTACAGAAGTACTTTGTAGCAGGACTTACTTTGGGTGGCGTCAAAGAATAAAAATCGGAGAACGAGCAAATGGCAGGAGCATATCAGACTGGTATTTATCGAAATGTATTGAAAGAGTGCGGATATGAAGAGACCGCTATTACAGAAAGACTGGAACAGACCTTTGAAACCATATTTTACGGAACGGAGGCAGAACGTTTTTATCATGAGGCAGGCGGTGATATGGCGTATCTGGAGGATACCGGCAATCATGATGTACGCACTGAGGGAATGTCCTACGGCATGATGGTCTGTGTCCAGATGGATAAGAAGGCAGAATTCGACCGCCTTTGGAAGTGGGTGCGGACTTATATGTATATTCCGGCAGGACCCTGCCGCAACTATTTTGCCTGGTCCTGCAGCACGGATGGAACGCACAATGCAGAGGGACCGGCACCGGACGGAGAAGAGTATTTTGCCATGGCATTGTTTTTCGCCTCCGCCCGTTGGGGGGATGGAGAAGGTATTTTTGCTTACAGCAAAGAGGCAAAAGCAATCCTGCGGGAATGTATCCACAAAGGGGAGCCTGGACATCCGGGAGAACCTATGTGGGAGCCTTCCAATCATCTGATCAAATTTGTCACAAACATGGATTTTTCTGATCCCTCGTATCATCTGCCACATTTTTATGAACTGTTCGCAGAAAATGCGGAGGAAGGAGACCGGGAATTCTGGAGACAGGCTGCGGCAGCCAGCAGAGAATATCTGCATAAGGCATGTCATCCACAAACCGGTCTCAGCGCAGAATACGCAGACTATGACGGGACACCCCATGCTGGGCATCAGGAGATCTTCGGAAAGCATGACTGGTACTACAGTGATGCATACCGCACCATAGCCAACATTGCTATGGATCATCTCTGGTATGACAAAGATCCGTGGCAGACGGAGATCGCAAACCGGCTGCAGAGATTTTACTGTGAAGAGCAGAGAGAACACTGGGACGGTGTGTTCCTGATTGATGGAACAAGACTGGAAGAGAAGGCACTGCATCCGGTTGCCATTGTAGCAGTCAATGCACAGGCATCACTGGCAGCAGACGGTCCTCATATAAAGGAATGCGTAGACCGCTTCTGGAATACTCCGCTCCGCACCGGGGACAGACGATATTATGATAATTTCCTGTACCTGTTTGCCATGCTGGCACTTTCGGGAAATTACAGAATTTACAAATAAAGAGAGTGGCACATGATTAGCACGGACCGCAGCGGAGAAGTGGGAGTGCGTACCACGGAGCAAGTAAAGCTGTCCGTGGAACATGCCGATGTGGCAGTAATGTGCCTTGGACTGGATGCAACCATAGAGGGAGAACAGGGCGATGCCGGGAATGAATATGCCAGGAAGCGCCATAGATCTGCCAGGGGCGGAACACACCCCGAATGTGAAAGCCATCGTGGATTGTTGGTATCCGGGAGCCAGAGGTGGTAAGGTAATTGCCGAAATGCTGTTTGGAGAATTTTCCCCCTCCGGGAAACTACCGGTGAGATTTTATCATGGAACAGAAAATCTTCCGGTGTGGAATATTAGGGATGACTATGAAAGAAGAGAAGATATACCGGCAGGAAGCAGTGGTGCCGGATCGGGGACTGCCCTTTAAGCTATTCCGTTTCGAAGGTGCAGACGGAAAATATATATGTGAGGCGCATCAACATAGCAGTGTTGAAATATTTGCCTTGCGGGAGGGAAAGGTAGATTTTTATCTCGGCGATAAAAAATATGTCCTTCCGGCAGGAAAGTTTATAATTGTGAACAGCAATGAAGTGCATTCCATTCATACATCGGGACGAAATGAGGCAATTGTTTTACAGATCCCAATGGAAAAACAGATAATGCGGTTTTCCGGTGAAAAAAAGGAAGAGGATGGAAAACTTTTTGCATTACTTGAGAAAATGTACAGACAGCAGATCAGAAAAGAGTACGGCTATGAACTGTTGATGCAGAGTATCTTTTATCAGCTGAAATATCTTCTGGTAACCGCTTATCGGATACCTGAGGAAAAGAAGGATTATTATTCGGGGAATACTCATTCAGGACATCTTGAAAGAATTACTGGATACCTTCGGGAACATTATGCAGAAGAAATTTCACTGGAAACCCTGGCAGCAACATTTGGATATTGCCCTACTTACTTGTCGAAAATGTTCCGTCAGTATGGCAGAATCAACTATAAAGATTATCTGCGGAGCATCCGGTTTGAACATGCATTGCGGGAACTGGAGGAAACGGATCTGACCATAGGCGAAATTGCATTAAAGAACGGTTTCCCCAACAGTCAGGCTTTTTCCAGACTGTTCCGGGAGAAATACGGTATTCTGCCAACAGAGTATCAGAGAAGACAAAAAGAAAATGACAGCGCAGCTTTTCTAATGATTCAGATCCAAGCAGAAAGTTCCTTACTCGGCAGATGTTCAGAACATCAGACTCTGAAACAAAAAGAAGATTATTAAGCCTATATAGCTAATAATCAGAAAAAAATTTATGGAGGAATTTATGAACAGACAAGAGGCAGTCAGACGAGCTACTGAATTGGTGGAGCAGATGAGCGTAGAGGAACTGGCTTCACAGCTGCGCTTTGACGCAGATGAAATTCCACATCTGGATATTCCGGAGTATAACTGGTGGAATGAGGGCCTGCATGGTGTTGCAAGAGCGGGTACAGCAACTGTTTTTCCACAGGCAATCGGGCTTGGAGCAACTTTTGATGAAGAACTGCTGGAGCGGGTAGGAGTTGCCGTTTCTACGGAGGCGAGAGCCAAATATAATGAAAATGAAAAACATGAAGACCGTGATATTTATAAAGGAATTACACTTTGGTCGCCCAATGTCAATCTCTTCCGGGATCCCCGCTGGGGGCGTGGACATGAGACTTATGGAGAAGACCCGACACTGATTGCAATACTGGGTGTTGCATTTATCAAAGGTCTGCAGGGAGAGGGAGAATACCTGCGCACGGCAGCGTGTGCCAAGCATTTTGCAGTACATTCCGGCCCGGAGGAAAAACGACACTATTTTGATGCAAAGGTTAGCATGAAAGAACTTTGGGAAACGTATCTTCCGCAGTTTGAGGCCTGTGTCAGGGAAGGAAAAGTCGAAGCGGTTATGGGCGCATACAACAGAACCAATGGTGAACCATGCTGTGCTCATAGTTATCTGATGGTGGAGGTTTTGAGAAAACAGTGGGGATTTCAGGGACATTATGTTTCAGACTGCTGGGCTATCCGTGATTTTCATGAACACCATAAGGTGACAGACAGACCGGAGGAAAGCGTCAGACTGGCTCTGGAGATGGGCTGCGATGTTAATTGCGGATGTACTTATCAGAAAATCCTGAATGCCTATGAAGAGGGGCTTATTTCCAAAGAACTACTGCAGAAATCAGCCATTCGTTTATTTACGACCAGATTCTTGCTGGGAATGTTTGATGAGACAGAATATGATCATATTCCGTATGAAGTTGTTGAATGTAGGGAACATATTGAGCTTTCCATAGAGGCAGCATGCAAGAGCGTCGTATTGTTAAAAAATGATGGTATTTTACCCTTAAATAAAAAGAAACTTAAAACAATTGGAGTCATTGGTCCCAATGCCAATTCCAGAGAAGCCCTGATCGGCAATTATCATGGGACGGCTTCAAGGTATGTTACTGTACTGGAAGGTATTCAGGACTATGTAGGCGATGATGTCAGGGTACTTTATTCAGAAGGCTGCCATTTGTTTTTAGATCAGGTAGAAAAACTGGCAAGAGAGGATGACCGTATCTCTGAGGCAATGACAGTTGCAGAACATTCGGATCTTGTTATTCTGTGTCTGGGACTGGACGAAAGTCTTGAAGGAGAAGAGGGCGATACAGGAAATGCATATGCATCCGGAGACAAGCAGGGGCTGATGCTTCCACCTTCACAGCAGAGGCTTTTGGAAACCGTGGCAGAAATGGGAGTTCCGTTTATTGTATGTATGATGGCTGGAAGTGCTATGGATTTGAACCTGGCAGATGACAGGGCGAATGCAGTTCTTCAGACATGGTATCCGGGAGCAAGAGGTGGAAAGGCAGTTGCAGATATACTCTTTGGAGAAATATCACCTTCGGGTAAATTGCCGGTTACCATTTACCGCAATTTACAGGGGATGCCGGATTTTGATGACTATTCCATGAAGAACAGGACATATCGCTTTGTGGAAAAAGCTCCGCTTTATCCATTCGGTTATGGGCTGAATTATGCTGATACACTAGTTATGAGGGCGGAATTGACGGAAGATGTGGTATATGCACAGACGGAAGAACAGAGTGTAGGTGTTGAAGTAACCGTTGCAAATCACGGAGATGTTTTTACAGAGGATGTATTGCAGGTCTATGTACAGGTTGAGGATATCAACGAAGTGCCCAATCCTAAACTTGTCGTGTTTAAGCGCGTGGAACTTGCACCGGGAGAAGAAAAGATGGTGACACTGGAAATTCCGAGGAGGGCATTTACCGTTGTAGATGAAGAAGGTAAATTTGTACATACCGGTAGAGGAGCAGATATTTATGTTGGCTTTGGACAGCCGGATGAACGGACGAAGGAACTGACCGGCAAGAAGTGTCTGAAGATTCATATATAATGATGCCAGGGTCAAAAGGTCTAAGCCCACATGAGCTTGCTCATAGGTGGGTGAAAGACCTTAGGACCCGCCCCGATATGAGCATAAAAGTGGGATGATAATCCCACGATATGCGAATATTGGGTAGGATTGTGGGAGTGCGTAGCACGGAACAATCCGTAGGCATCAAAGTCGGGGGCTTTTGACCCCGACATCATATAATGATTGTAATGATATGTAGCGTTCTCATTTCGGTCAACATTTGATTAGAGGTATGCATGAAAAAATGAGTCTGTGTGACGATTAAAAATGTCATCACAGACTCATTTTTGTGATTAAGGAATTAATATTTCTTCCAGCAGGACGGCAGCAGGATCACGAGCATGGGGAAGAGTTCCAGTCGTCCGGCCAGCATGTCGAACATCAGCACACATTTGGACAGAGGACTGAATGATGCAAAGTTCTGGGTGGGACCGACTAACTCCAGGCCGGGACCGATATTGTTCAGGGTGGCCAGTACTGCGGTAAAGTTTGTGGTCAGGTCATATTCGTCCAGACTGACGATCAGCAGTGAAACGAAGAGTACGATAAAATAAGCCGTCATATAGACATTGGTGGAACGAAGCGTCTCGTGGGACAGATTGTGTCCATCCATCTTGATCTTTTTCACCATCCGGGGATGGATCATCATGGACAGCTCCTTGCGGATCGCCTTGAAGAGGATCAGCACACGGGATACCTTCATACCGCCGCCGGTACTGCCGGCACAGGCGCCGATCATCATCAGGAGCAGAAGGATTGTCTTCGACAACTGCGGCCACATATTGAAATCCGTGGTGGCAAATCCGGTGGTGGTGATGATCGTTCCCACCTGGAAAAAGGAGTGTCGCAGTGTCTCTCCCAAAGTTGCATAGAGCGGGCGGATATTCCAGGCGATCGTCAGAGCGCTGGCGAAAATGATCAAAAAATACCAACGAACTTCTTCGATGGAAAAAGCTTCCTTAAACTGCCTGCTTAACAGACAGAAATATACCGTATAATTGACACCGCTTAAGATCATAAGTACCGTTACTGCATTCTGTATCAGTGGAGAGTAACCGCCGATACTGCTGTTCTTGACACCGAAGCCACCGGTGCCGACGCTGCCAAAGGTCGTGCACAGGGAATCGAATAACGGCATACCGCACAGACACAGGGCAATCACACCTAAGATGGTAATGGCAAGATAAAGTCCATAGAGAATCTTCGCAGTATCCCGTACTCTCGGTACCAGCTTGCTGACGGAAGGACCCGGGCTTTCCGCACGCATCAGGTTCATAGTGGAACCGCCCATCATGGGCAGGATTGCCATAATGAATACGAATACGCCCATACCACCGATCCAGTGAGTGAAGCTGCGCCAGAACAGGCTGGCATAGCTTAATGCCTCCACATCTGACAGAATACTGGAACCGGTAGTGGTGAAGCCGGAGATGGTCTCAAAGAGAGCGTCAATATAAAAAGGAATCTCACGGGTGAGAACGAAGGGAATGGCACCGAAAACAGACATGACAAACCAGCCCAGTGCAACGGCAGTGAAGCCTTCCCTGACATACAATTCCTTAAAACGTCCTGTGTGTTTGAAGCTTAACAATTTTCCTAAAATGAAACAAACAGCTGCGGTCACCAGATAGATCAGTGCCACATGATATTCTCCGTAGATCATACCAACGATCCAGGGAAGCAGTAAAAATAATGCTTCAAATTGTAAAATAAATCCGATAATAAAACTCAATATCGCAAAATTCATGATAGTGTCCTTCTACAAAATTACCCTTCAATAATATCTTTAATATCATTCAGCCGTGCATGTGTCAGTACTACGACCACATAATCGCCTACATGAAGCTCGTCCTGACCACTGGGAATAATAGCCTGCCCTCCTCGGACGATGGAACAGACCAGGATATTTTTCCGGATGTGCAGACGGTTCAGAGGTATATTGGTAACGGCAGAATCCTCTTTGATGTAGAATTCCAGTGCCTCTGCATGACCGTCTTCCAGCTTATACAGATTCTCCACATTACTGTTGAGAGATTCATTCATGGATCGTGCATATTTAATGATCATATCTGCAGTTACCAGGCGCGGATAGGAGATCGTATCCAGCTTGATATCACTTAAGACACCACTGAAGTTGATACGGTTGATCTTGGTGACTACCTTTGCGCGGGAAGTCCGTTTCGCATACAGTGACAGGAGGATATTTTCCTCATCCAGTCCGGTCAGTGCAGCAAAAGCATCCACGTTCTCCAGCCCCTCCTGTATCAGAAGACGTTCATCCGTACCGTCACCGCAGATGATGGAAGCCTTGGGCAGCAGTTCACTCAAATGCTCGCAGCGGGCGGGATCCTGATCGATGATCTTGGTATGGATGCCGACTTCTAAAAGTCTTCTTGCCAGATAATAAGCAATGGTTCCGCCACCGACGATCATGGCAGTACGTGCCCTGCCGGCGCCGATACCGATCTTTTTGAAGAAATCATTAGCCTTGGGAGGAGTGGACACAATAGCTACCACATCGCCTTCCCGGAAGACAAAATCACCCCGGGGAATCAGCACCTGATTATCTCTGGTGACCATACATACCAGTACATCGCATTTTAAGGTGGTACGGATGTGGATCAGTTCATAATTATTTAAGAGACAGTCATGGGTCACGCGGAAATGCAGAAGCTCGATCCTTCCCTTGGAAAAAGTATCGATCTTAACTGCAGAAGGAAACTGGAAGATCCGGGCAATCTCGGCGGCACTGGACAGCTCCGGGTTGATGATCATGGCAAGCCCCAGCTCTTCCCGCAGAAAAGCAATCTCATTATTGTAGATAGGATTGCGGACACGGGCGATGGTCTTACAATGTCCCGCCTTTTTCGCAATGACACAGCACAGAAGATTCTGCTCATCGGATCCGGTCACGGCGATCAGCAGATCCGCATGGTCAATGCCGGCCTCAGACAGTGTCTGGAAGCTGACACCATTGCCCACGATGCCCATGGCATCCAGATCATCCGTGATGGAATTCACCTTTTCCTCATTGGTATCGATCACGGTGATATTGTGATTCTCACCGCCTAATTGCTCTACCAGGGTGTAGCCAACCTTGCCGCAGCCCACAATGATTATGTTCATAAAAACCTCCAAAACAAAAGTCATAAAAACAGTTATCGCTTATTATACCACACTATAGAAAAAAAGAGAAGATTGGAAGGAATATCCTGTCCACGGAGACATATATTGTAACTATTCAGAGCATTAAATATCAGCTAAGTCTTGATGAATGCCTGCATTCGCAAAGGAGAAGTTCCGAAGGAACGATTTTGCGCATGAGGTTCTGAATAGTTACGGGAGGAGAAACATGGACAGCCTGCTTCGTATTTTTCCGCAAAAGAGAAGAGCATTCTGGCAGAAGACAGCGGATAATGGGGAAAAAATCTGCGAGATCCGTCTACGTGTGGACAGGCCGGTGATCGTGGAAACATCGAGAGGAGATTATTTCTTAAATAACGGCGGGGAATGGCAGGAGCATCCTTACGGAGCGCATCTGGTGACGGAAGCGGAGATACGGGAGTTGATCGCCTGGCTGTGTCAGGATTCGGTGTATGCTTATGCCGATGAGATCAGACAGGGCTTTTTGACTGTGGAAGGCGGACACCGGATCGGATTGTGCGGACAGGCTGTGTTGGAAAATGAAACAGTGATCCGCACTCTGAAAAATATTGCGTTTATCAATATCCGGGTCGCCCATGAGATCCGGGGAGCAGCTGACGGTATCCTGCCAAAATTATATAAGAAAGGAAAATTTCAGAATACCCTGATTGTATCGCCTCCGGGATTCGGCAAAACCACTCTGCTCAGGGATCTGATCCGCCAGATTTCCGATGGTAATACGTATGGTGCGGGACTTCGGGTGGGAGTGGTGGACGAGCGCTCGGAGCTGGCGGGAAGCTATCTGGGAAGACCTCAGAATGATCTGGGGATGCGGACGGATGTGCTTGATGGCTGTCCCAAGGCCCAGGGGATGTTATTACTTTTGCGTTCCATGTCACCTCAAGTCATTGCAGTGGATGAACTGGGGGAGGAAACGGACAGGCGGGCCTTACAAAAAGCAGCGGCCTGCGGCTGCGGTCTGCTGGCCACTCTGCATGGAACGGACGAGACGGACGCAGCAAAGCGCCTGGGTGAATCCTGCCTGCGACAGATATTTGACCGCATAGTGATCTTAAAAGGAAGGGGACGGATGGAATGCAGATGCTCGGAGGATTTCTGATTCTGTTTGGATGCTTTGGAATGGGACTGTGGTATCGGCAGCAATTCTTAGGAAGATTATATACGATCCGGGAACTCATCCGCATTCTGGAACAGTGGATCAGTGAGATCCGGTACAACGGGTCAACACTTCCGGAATGCTGCCGACAGACCGGCAGACAACGGAAAGACAGGCTGGGAGAGATCTGCACCGAAGTATACCGTGAATATGCGGAGACGGAGGATGCTGGTTTTCTGGAACTGGCGGAGAAAAGCTTTCGCAGACAGCTGCGGATGCTTCCTCTGAAAAAAGAAGACATTGAAGAGTTTTTGCGTTTTGCGGAAAAAGAGGGCTATGCGGATGAAACGATGCAGATAAAAAGTATCGAATTGTCCAGACAGGGACTGGAACATACGGCGGATATGCAGCAGCGGGAAATTACACAGAAATGCAGGCTCTCCGTAGGACTGGGAGCCATGAGCGGTCTGCTGATACTGTTATTGTTAGTCTGATGCCGGTTCCGGAGACCACAGAGAGAAGAGAAAAGGACGGGGAAAGATGGGAATAGGACTGATCTTTAAAATAGCTGCGGTAGGAATCCTTGTAACGATACTCAGCCAGGTCTTAAAACACAGCGGCAGGGAGGAACATGCTTTTCTCGTCAGCCTTGCGGGACTGATCCTGGTTCTTAGCTGGATCGTTCCGTATATCTATGATCTGTTTGATACCGTACAGACTCTGTTTTCGTTTTAATAGGAGGAAATATGTCCGAGATCATTAAGATTGCATTGCTTGGAATCGCCGGAGTTCTTTTTGCCATACAATTTAGGCAACAGCGGCCGGAATATACGCTGCTGATCGGATTTGCCCTGAGTGTGCTGGTATTTTCCTATGTGCTGGGGCTGACGGGACAGTTGCTGGAGGAGTTTGCGGGATTACAGCAGTACCTCGGGGATGCAAAAGGGTATCTCGGTATTTTGATGAAAGTGGTGGGGATCACCTACCTGTGTGAATTCAGCGCCGGAATCTGCAAGGATGCCGGATTCGCAGCGGTATCGGATCAGATCGAGATTCTGGGAAAACTTTCGGTACTGTTTGCGGGACTGCCGATTCTGCTTACGGTGATCCGACAGATCTATGGTATTTTATAAGAGTGAGGGAGCAATGGATGCAATGTGGCAGGAATATGGCATGGAAGAACTGGAAAAAGGGATGCAGAAGCTGTTTCCGGCCTCCCGGATCTCCGTGGCGGAATTGATGGGACAGCTGCTGCAGGGAGATGTGCTGGGGGCAGCGGGAACCCTGTTGCAGGAAGTGATACAGGGAATGGGAGCATCTGCTGCGGGCAGGAAAAATATTCTGATCTGGCTGATCGTACTGGGAATCCTTTCTGCACTGCTGATTCATTTCGTGGAGGTTTTCGACAAACATCAGATTGCAGATTTAAGCTTTTACTTTATCTATCTGCTCATGGGAGTGATCCTGCTGCAATGTTTTTCCGGGATTCTGGGAACCGCAAGAGAGACGGTGGAAAATATCGTGTTGTTTGTAAGGCTGATGGTACCTACGTATCTTCTTGCGGTGGGAGTGGCCTCGGGGCCGGCTACAGTGGGAGCCGGGTATCAGCTGATGCTGCTTCTGATCTATGGTACGGAAAAAATACTGTTGGGTGTGGTACTACCACTGATTTACTGCTATGGCCTGTTGACCATGATCAACGGGATCTGGGTGGAGGAAAAGCTGACACTTTTGACGGAACTTCTGGAAAAGGCGGTGGGCTGGATTCTCAAGGCTTCTCTGGGAGTGGTCACGGGGATCAGCGTGTTCCAGTCATTGATCACACCGGTATTGGATTCCGTGAAGACCTCCGCCGTGGAAAAGGCACTTTCGGCACTGCCGGGGATCGGAAATGCGGCAGACGGGCTTCTGGAGCTGGCGGTGGGTTCAGCCGTTGTCATCCGCAACAGCATCGGCGTACTTTTGCTGTTACTGCTTCTGGCGGCGTGTGCGGCTCCGCTTCTGGAGATTTTGTTTACTGCGTTTTTGATCAAGTGTGCGGCAGCTTTTATGGGGATCGTCAGCGATAAAAGAGTGACCAACTGTACGGATCATATGGGAAATGCAGGGATGCTTCTGTTTCGTACTGCGGGCACAGCCATGCTGTTGTTTCTGATCACATTGGCACTATTAGCTATCGGAAGCAGGGGGAGGTAAGAGGATGCAATGGTTATACCGGGTGATCGGACAGGCCGGGATCTTCCTGATCTGTGCACAGACCGTAGTGCATTTCAGACCGAAGGAGTCCTACGATAAATATTTGAAACTGTTATTATCCTTTATGCTGTTGCTGCAGTTGTTACAGCCTGTTCTGACCATGTTCGGCGGCGGAGACGGCTGGAATGCAGAAGAACAGGTGACAGGATTTATGCAAGAATTGCAGACCGTGCTGACCCGGGCCTCCGAACAGGCAGAACAGTCGCAGGAAGAGATCGGGAATACGGCAGCTGCTGTGGCGCAGGAAGCCGGGGAAGGATATGACCCGGCAAATGTGTGGGAGCAAGATTCTGCACAGGGAGCTGTTACAGGAGAAAACAGTGGGGAAGTATCGGATCAGAAGGAAACGGATAGGGAAAATGCAGAAACGGAGGGAATCCATGTGGACATTGCACCAATCCGGCTGGAATGATGGAGAAGTCTGCCGGAGAGCTAAGGAAAATGACGGTAGAAAAACCGGAGCCAGGGAAGAAAAAGAGGTGAGAAGCAATGGGTGAATTCTGGGAAAAGATCACAGGCAGCATTGGTACAGGTAACGGTGCAGGCGGTTCCGGCCCTCCGAAATGGTTCCGTCGGGACAACCTGTTGATTCTGGTATTGTTGGGTGTCCTATTGTTTATCATCGCCCTGCCGGTGAAAAAGGAGGAGCCTCAGGCAGCTTCCGTTGGCACAGAGACTGCAGAGCAGTACAATGCCGGAATTCTCACTTCCTCTGCGCAAGAAAACGGAGATCCGGAGACGGCGGTAGATACCGGAACTGGGGCGGTGACCGCGGGAAGCGCGGAGGAATATACCGCCTATCTGGAGGGAAAACTGAAGAAAATGCTGGAATCCGTCCGGGGACTGGGAGGGGTGGAAGTCATGATCACATTGGAATCCTCGGAGGAAAGAATTGTGGAAAAAGACATGACCGCTGATCGTTCCCAGACAGAAGAACAGGACTCCGCCGGAGGAACCCGCACCGTGAGTTCTTCCAATACCGGATACCAGACCGTCTATCAGGACGGCAGTCAGGGCACACCGTTTGTAGCGAAGACGATCACACCCAAAGTGGAGGGGGTGCTGGTGGTGGCGGAAGGAGCCGGAAAAGGCAATATGACCAGTGAAATCACGCAGATCGCACAGGCACTTTTCGGTGTGGAAGCCCACAAAGTCAAGGTGTTGGAAAAATGAGTCACAGGAAACATATCCGCACAGACGGGTACATACAATAGAGTATAAAATCAAGAAGGCAGATACAGGCCTTTGGAAAAGGGGAACGCAGTGAAAAACTTAATTAAGAAGAATCAGCTTATGATTACCGCACTTGCCATCATGATAGCCATTGCAGGTTATCTGCAGTTTGCGGGGACCAACCTGGAAAAGGAGTATCTGGCGTCGGATAATACAGAAGATCTCAGTGCAGTGGATTCCACAGACATTGTCACAGATATGGAAAGCCTGGATTCGGATGTGGAGATCGTCATGGAAGATTATCTGGATGAAGATATGCAGGTGGCAGAGGCTACGCCGGACGAAGGGGAGATTCCCGGGGAAGCAGTGTTGACCGGAACGAACGGTGTGGAGGTACTGTCTGCTGCAAGACTTTCCAAGGAGCAGACCAGAGCCCGGAATAAAGAGACCTTATTGGAGATTATCAACAGTACTGAGCTCAGCGATGCCCAGAAACAGGAAGCGGTGGACAGCATGGTGCGCATGACTGATATCGCGGAAAAGGAAGCGGCGGCCGAGGTGCTTTTGCAGGCGAAAGGTTTCAGTGAAGCTGTGGTCAGCATCAACGGGGATGCCGTGGATGTGGTGGTCAATGCCGCAGAACTGACGGATGTGCAGCGGGCACAGATCGAAGATATCGTAAAAAGAAAGACGGATATTGCGGCGGAAAATATCGTCATCAGCACCATTGCACAGTGATATTTTTGTGTACATAGGGGAAAAATTATGTTATGATACCAAGGGTCGAGAGTCGACGGTGCGATGCAAGCTCGCTTGCGGGAGCATCCGGAGATTCGAGGGCCGTACCACATGAGTAAGGAGCCATTTTTCGCGGAAAAATGAGCGGATTACGAATGCGGTCCAGATTGTGAGAGTGCGAAGCACGGAACAATCTGGATGGTATCATAACTTAACCTGGAAAACTTGACAAAAGGAAGAAACAATGAAGAGAGTCTTTTTAATTGTATTGGACAGCTTCGGTATCGGACAGATGCCGGATGCCGCAGCTTACGGTGACATCAATGTAAATACACTGGGGAGCGTGTCAAAGAGCCCTTTTTTTCATATGGAAAATATGAAAAACATGGGTTTGTTTAATATTGACGGCGTGGAAGTGGGAGAGAAAACAGACCATCCCACCGCAGCTTACGCCCGCATGACGGAGCGTTCCCGCGGAAAGGATACGACCATCGGGCACTGGGAGATCGCAGGTATCTATTCTCCCAAGCCACTGCCTACCTATCCGGACGGCTTCCCCGAGGATGTGCTGGAAGAGTTCCGGATCCGCACCGGCAGAGATGTGCTGTGCAATAAGCCGTACTCCGGCACACAGGTCATTGCGGATTACGGGGACGAGCATGTGCGCACCGGTAAACTGATCGTATATACTTCCGCAGATAGTGTGTTTCAGATCGCTGCCCATGAGGATGTGGTTCCTGTGGAGCAGTTATATGATTATTGCCGTATCGCCAGACAGATTTTACAGGGAGAACACGGCGTGGGCCGTGTCATTGCGAGACCTTTTATCGGTGAGAGCGGACATTATACCCGTACCCCCAGAAGGCACGATTTTTCCCTGCTGCCTCCCGCAGTGACCATGCTGGATCAGCTGAAGGCTGCCGGTAAGGATGTCATTGCTGTGGGTAAGATCCAGGATATTTTCGTAGGCAGGGGCATTACCGAGCATGTATACACTTCCGGCAATGCGGAAGGCATTGAGCGGACACTGGAATATCTGGACAAGGATTTCGAAGGACTCTGCTTTATCAATCTGGTGGATTACGACATGCTCTACGGCCATAGAAGAGATGTGGACGGCTATGCGAAGGCACTGGCTTATTTTGATGAGAAGCTGCCGGAGATCCAGGCACACATGAAGCCGGATGATATTCTGATGATCACCGCAGACCACGGCTGTGATCCCGCTTACACAGCCACCACGGATCACACCAGAGAATATACTCCGTTTCTTATGTACGGTGCGTCTGTGACGCCGGGAAATCGCAGAACCAGACCGACTTTTTCCGATATCGGAGCTACGGTATTGGATTATTTCGGAATCCAACCGGAGTTTGAAGGAAGCTCTGTTTTAAAGGCAGATCCATCATAGATAGCAGATCCCGAAGAACTGCGAAAATAGATTTTTAGAGATATAAGAGATATATTTGGAGGACTATAGTAGTGAGTAATAATTATACAGAAGAGATCAACCGCCGCCGGACGTTTGCCATTATTTCCCACCCGGATGCCGGCAAGACGACCCTGACCGAGAAGTTCCTGCTCTACGGAGGAGCCATCAACCTGGCAGGAAGCGTAAAGGGTAAGGCAACGGCCAGACATGCGGTATCCGACTGGATGCAGATTGAGAAAGACAGAGGTATTTCCGTTACCTCTTCCGTATTGCAGTTTGAATATGACGGTTACTGCATCAATATTCTGGATACCCCGGGACATCAGGATTTCTCTGAGGATACCTACCGTACCCTGATGGCAGCGGACTCCGCAGTTATGGTCATCGATGCTTCCAAGGGTGTCGAGGCCCAGACGAGAAAGCTGTTCAAGGTCTGCGTGATGCGCAAGATCCCTATTTTCACCTTCATCAACAAGATGGACCGTGAGGCAAGAGATACCTTTGAACTGCTGGATGATATCGAGAAGGAGCTTGGCATTGCCACCTGCCCCATCAACTGGCCCATCGGTTCCGGTAAGGAATTCCAGGGTGTCTACGACCGTGAGAAAAAGTGTGTGATCGCATATTCCGATACGGAGAAGGGAACGAAGGAAGGAACTTCCACCGAGATCCCCATTCAGGACGAAGAACATCTGAAGGAACTGATCGGAGAGGATGCAGCGGACAAGCTGCTTGGCGAGGTGGAACTGTTGGACGGTGCCAGCGCAGAGTTTGATCTGGAGGAAGTGCAGAAGGGTAACCTGACCCCGGTATGCTTCGGATCTGCTTTGACCAACTTCGGTGTGGAGATCTTCTTAAAGCATTTCCTGAATATGACTACCACGCCGCTGCCAAGAAAAGCAGACATCGGCATGATCAACCCGACGGAGCATGAGTTCAGTGCCTTTGTTTTCAAAATCCAGGCTAACATGAACAAGGCTCACAGAGACCGTATCGCATTCATGCGTATCTGCTCCGGTAAATTCGATGCCAACATGGAAGTGCGTCATGTGCAGGGCAATAAGGTTATGAGATTATCCCAGCCCCAGCAGATCATGGCGGATGAACGTAAGATCTTAAACGAGGCTTATGCGGGTGATATTATCGGTGTCTTCGATCCCGGCATTTTCTCCATCGGAGATACCCTGTGCATGCCCAGGGAGAAGTTCCAGTATGAAGGTATTCCGACCTTCGCACCGGAGCATTTTGCCAGAGTGCGTCAGGTGGATACCATGAAGAGAAAACAGTTCGTCAAGGGCGTAGAGCAGATCGCTCAGGAAGGTGCCATCCAGATCTTTCAGGAGTTCAATACCGGTCTGGAAGAGATCATCGTCGGTGTGGTAGGTGTGCTGCAGTTCGATGTACTGAAATACCGTCTGGAGAACGAATATAACGTGGAGATCCGTCTGGAGAACCTGCCTTATGAGCATATCCGCTGGATCGAGAATAAGGATGAGATCGACCTGGCCAAGCTGTCCGGTACTTCCGATATGAAGAAGGTCAAGGACATGAAGGGTAATCCTTTATTGCTGTTTGTGAATTCCTGGAGCATCGGCATGACTCTGGACCGTAATAAGGGACTGGTGCTGACGGAGTTCGGACGCAATTAGTAATTATATGGAAACAAAAAGTGTGTAGGGGGATAGAATGCGGAATAAGAAAAAGTTATGTGCCGGAATTCTGATGTTACTGCTTTTGACAGGATGCTCCTCACAGGAGGTTCTGCAGGAAGTACCCCAGACCATCGTGCTGCCCGAGTCACAGATAGATACCATGCCTGTGCAGGAGACGGCGGCTGCGGAAAATGACAATACAGAGAGCTTTTCCCTTTTAGAGGAGGGAGGCTCTCGTTTTGCATATGAGAGTCTGGATGCGCAGGAACAGATCTGGTATCAGGAGATCGAGCAGGCGATTGGGTCTATGGATGACACGATCAAACTGTCCACGGAACCGTTGGAACAGGGAATGGATGAACAGGACATTGACAAAGTATTTCAGTGCGTGCTGATAGATCATCCGGAGATTTTTTACACCACAGGATATACTTATACCAAATATTCCAGAGGGGAGAAAACCGTAGGAATCGACTTCGCAGGCACTTACGATCAGACGAAGGAAGAGGCCGTAGCGCGGGCGGAGGCCATTCGCAGTGTGACGGCGGAATGGCTGTCCGGTATGGAAGAGGCGGCTTCTGAGTACGATAAGGTAAAAGCGGTGTATGAGGCGGTCATCTTTTCCACAAATTATGATCTGAGTGCGGCGGATAATCAGAACATTGCCTCGGTATTCTTAGGAGGAGCCTCTGTCTGCCAGGGATATGCCAAAGCCACCCAGTATCTGTTGAATCATCTGGGGGTGATGTGCACCCTGGTGCAGGGAACGGTGGATACCGGAGAAGCTCATGCCTGGAATCTGGTACAGGTGGACGGGGACTATTATTATGTAGATACCACCTGGGGAGATGCCTCTTACCGCATGGAGAATGGCAGCGAGCAGAGGAGCCTGCCGGAGATCAATTATGATTATCTGTGCGTGACTACAGAGGATCTGCTACGGACGCATCGCATCGAATCGGTGATCCCCATGCCGGAATGTACGGCGACGGAAGCAAATTATTATGTGCGGGAAGGTTCCTACTTTACTTCCTATGACCATGAACAGATGCAGGCGGTCTTCGACAGAGCCATAGAGGGCGGCAGAACGGAAGTGACGATAAAATGTGCAGATGAACTCTGTTATCAGGAAATCTGTCATGCATTGATCGATGAGCAGGAGATTTTTTCCTATATGCAGATACAGGGGAACAGCAATACCGTCACTTATGCCCAGAACGGGAAACAATTATCCTTGACTTTTTGGGTGACAAATGAATAAGGATTTGGTATACTGTAACTAATTAGTTATTATTAGGAGGATCAGCTATCATGGAAAAAGAAATAGATAAGAAGAACCTGGTATTAAGGGAAGACGAGAGCATCGGTACCGTACAGATCGCCGATGATGTAGTGGCTATGATCGCATCTTTAGCAGCTACCGAGGTAGACGGTGTCAGCGCCATGGCTGGTAATGTTACCAACGAACTCATGAGCAAGGTAGGCGTTAAGAGCCTGACCAAGGGTGTCAAAGTAGAGGTGCTGGACAAGAATGTGACCGTGGATCTGACTGTGACCATGGAGTACGGTTACAATATTCCCGCTACCTGTCAGGCAGTACAGCAGAAGGTGAAAAATGCCATTGAGAATATGACAGGACTGACCTGCTCTGATGTGAACATCCGTATTGCCGGTGTGAACATGAAGAAGGATAAATAAGAGGAATTACAGGAAGATATTATGGGAAGACACGAGCAGAGAGAACAGGTTTTCAAACTTTTATACCGCGTGGAGTTTCATGCACCGGAGGATATGCCAGAACAGATCGCATTGTTCCGCGAGAATAATGAGGAAGTTCCTTCCTGGCAGGATGCAGATGCCATTGCGGCCCGCTTTGAAAAGATCAGGGAGAAAATCCCCGAGCTTGACAGGCTGTTGAATGAGAATACCGAAGGCTGGGATACCACCCGTATGGGAAAGGTGGAGCTTGCAGTACTGCGCCTTGGTGCATATGAGCTGCGCTATGATGACGATATCCCGAATGGCGTTGCTATTAATGAGGCAATCGAGATTGCCAAAAAGTACGGACAGGAAAGCTCTGGCGGATTCGTCAATGCGATCCTTGCCAAGATCATGAAATCCGGTGAGTAGGATACAGAACGTAATCAGCGTACGACAACTGAATACTTATATCAAAAATATGTTCACGCAGGATTACTTTTTACAGATGGTATCTGTAAAGGGTGAGGTAAGCAACTGTAAATACCATCCCTCTGGACATATTTATTTTACGTTAAAGGATTCTGCCAGTGCCCTGAACTGCATTATGTTCGCCGGAGACCGGAGAGGTCTGGGATTCCGGCTGACGGAAGGGCAGCAGGTAATTGCGAAGGGCAGTGTGAGTGTATTTGAGCGTGACGGCAGATATCAGCTGTATGTGAAGGAAGTGACGCAGGACGGCGCCGGAGCCCTCTATGAAAAATACGAACAGCTAAAACGGGAACTGGCGGAAGAGGGTATGTTTGCTCCGGAGTACAAGCAGCAGATTCCGAAGTATATCCATACCCTTGGGGTAGTCACGGCAGATACCGGCGCTGCTGTCCGGGATATCATACAGATCGCCTCCAGACGGAATCCTTATGTGCAGATTATTTTGTATCCGGCGCTGGTACAGGGGGCTTCGGCGGCTCCTTCCATTGTGAACGGAATCCATGCACTGGAGAGACAGGGCGTGGATGTCATGATCGTGGGACGCGGCGGCGGCTCCATTGAGGATCTGTGGGCGTTCAACGAGAGAATGGTGGCACAGGCAGTATTCGACTGCTCTGTTCCCATTATTTCGGCGGTTGGACACGAGACGGATACCACGATCATTGATTATGTGGCGGATCTGCGGGCACCGACCCCGTCGGCAGCGGCAGAACTGGCAGTGACACAGGTCAGTGATATTGAGAATGAGATTCTGGACAGACAGGACAGGCTGTATCAGCGGATGGGACGAGTGCTTCAGCATAAGAGGCAGCAGGCGGATCAGATGGAAATGCGCCTGAAATATTTAAGCCCCGCCAGCCGGATACGGGAGAAGAGGACTTACAGCATACAGCTGGAAGACCGGCTGCAGAACCGGCTGCAGGCGATCCTGCGGGAACGCAGACATAATCTGGCATTGTATATTGAGAGAATGAAAGCGGTCTCTCCTTTGGAAAAGTTAAACAGTGGTTTTTCCTATGTGGAGGATACCGATGGGAAAAATATCCGTTCCGTGACCCAGGTGGAAGCAGGGGAGCGCCTGCGGATCCGGGTGAGTGACGGCGTGATCGATACCCGGGTGGAACAGATACAGAAGGAAGAAAGACTTCCCGGATAGCATTTACCGGTATCCGGGGGGGATGCAGATAGATGCGGGCAGCAGACGGAGGTGCTATTTTGGCAGGAAAAAAGAAAACGGAAGCACAGGAACCACAGAGCCTGGAAGAGAATTTTTCCGCAGTGGAAGAACTGATCGGACAGCTGGAAGCAGAGGATATTTCTCTGGAGGAAGCTTTTACGGCGTACAGCAAGGGCATGAAGCTGCTGAAACAGTGCAGCGAACAGATCGACCGGGTGGAAAAACAGGTCATGAAGCTGAACGAAGAGGGCGGACTGGAACCGCTGGATCCCCAGTAAGCATACAAGTATACCGGCAGGTAGAGGAAGGTTGGCATCAGACATGGAAGAAACATTATTCAGACAGGAATTGCAGAAGAGAACGGCAGCAATCGAAGAATTGCTTAAGGAATATCTTCCGGCGGAGGAAGGATACCAGAAGACCGTTATTGAAGCTATGAATTACAGCCTTATGGCAGGCGGAAAGCGTCTGCGTCCCATGCTGATGCAGGAGACCTATAAGATGTTCGGCGGCGACGGTGATATTATAGAGCCTTTTATGGTGGCGATCGAGATGATCCATACATATTCTCTGGTACACGATGATCTGCCGGCCATGGATAATGACGAGTACCGCAGAGGCCGCAAGACCACCTGGTCTGTGTACGGAGACGGAATGGGAGTTCTGGCAGGAGACGGACTGCTCAATTATGCCTTTGAGACTGCATTTCGTGCTTTTCCGGCATGCACATCGGGAGAACCGGTAGATCCGAATTACCCGAGAGTGGCGGCGGCACTGAATATTTTAGCCCGCAAAGCAGGAATCTATGGGATGATCGGCGGCCAGAACGCAGACATTGAAGCGGAGAAACAGGCAGAACCTCTGACCACAGAACAGATCCTGTTCATCCATGCCAACAAGACGGCAGCCCTGATCCAGTCGGCCATGACTATCGGAGCTACGCTGGCAGGGGCAACCGATGAAGAGATTGCGGCATTGGAACTGTGTGCCTACAATGTCGGCATTGCATTCCAGATCCAGGATGACATTCTGGATGTGATAGGGGACAGCAAGGAGCTGGGAAAAGCTACCGGAAGTGATGCACAGAATCATAAGCAGACCTATGTGACTTTACACGGACTGGAGGAATCCGTCAGAGAAGTGGAACGGCTGACCGGGGAAGCGGTAGCGATTCTGGACAGCTTTTCGGGAGAACATGAATTCCTGAAGGAGCTGTTGCTGCACCTGGTCCATAGAACGAAATAGCAGAGGAAAAGCCAATGTTACTGGATAAGATCGAGAAAGCAAACGATATCAAAAAAATAGATAAATCAGACTATGGGGAACTGGCGGAGGAGATTCGGCAGTTCCTGATCGAAAAGATCAGTGTGACCGGGGGACATCTGGGTTCGAACCTGGGAGCGGTGGAACTGACCATGGCACTTCATCTTGCTCTGAATCTCCCGGAGGACAAGATCATCTGGGATGTAGGTCATCAGTCTTATACCCACAAAATATTAACGGGCCGCAAGGACGGTTTCGATGTCTTACGCCAGTTCCATGGCATGAGTGGGTTCCCCAAGAGAAAAGAAAGTGATTATGACGCATTTGATACCGGACACAGTTCTACCTCCATATCCGCAGGACTGGGACTGGTGAAGGCAAGAGATCTCAAAGGGGAGAAGACCACCATTGTATCCGTGATCGGAGACGGCTCTCTGACAGGAGGCATGGCTTACGAGGCCTTGAACAATGCAGCCAAACTGGAGACGAACTTTATTGTGGTATTAAACGACAACAATATGTCCATCTCCGAAAATGTGGGCGGTGTTTCCAAATATCTGAACAATATCCGTACGGCGACCGGCTATCTGGATCTGAAAGAGGGCATATACAACGCTCTCAAGAGAAAACCCGGTGGCGACGGTATTGTCAACAGTATCCGCCGGGCCAAGAGCAGCTTCAAACAGCTGGTGATCCCCGGGATGTTTTTTGAGGATATGGGAGTGACTTACTTAGGCCCGGTAGACGGACATGATATCGAAGGCCTGATCAAGGTCATTGAGGAAGCCAAGAGAGTCAAGGGAGCTGTGCTGGTGCATGTGATTACCCAGAAGGGCAAGGGCTATGGACCGGCGGAGAAACATCCCGCCAGATTCCACGGGGCAGAGCCTTTTGACATCGAGACGGGAATTCCTTCCCATCCCCGCACCGTGGCCAATTATACGGATGTGTTTTCCACTGTTATGTGCAAGCTGGGCCAGCGGGACGAACGGGTAGTGGCAATTACGGCAGCCATGCCGGACGGCACCGGCTTAAAGCGCTTCCGGAATATGTACCCGGACCGGTTCTTTGATGTGGGAATTGCGGAGGAACATGCGGTGACCTTCGCAGCAGGACTGGCAGCGGGAGGCATGAAGCCTATTGTTGCGGTGTATTCTTCATTTTTACAGAGAGCCTACGATCAGATCCTGCATGATGTGTGTATTCAGAATCTGCCGGTAGTGTTTGCTATAGATCGTGCAGGGCTGGTGGGGAGTGACGGTGAGACCCATCAGGGTATTTTTGATTATACCTATCTGTCGGGAATTCCCAATATGCATATCTGTGCGCCGAAGAACAAATGGGAATTATCGGATATGATGAAGTTTGCCGTGGCACTGGATGCGCCCATTGCGGTGCGATATCCCAGAGGAACGGCTTATGCCGGACTTGCCGAACACCGTGCCCCCATTGAACTGGGCAAGGCGGAGTGGATCGCAAGAGAGGGCGGTATCGCATTGTTTGCCGTAGGCAGTATGGTAAAGACAGCGGAGGAAGTCCAGAAGCTTCTGCATGAAAAGGGTTACAAGGCAAGTATCATCAATGCCAGATTTATCAAGCCCATTGACGAAGAGGCAGTACTTTCGGCCTGTGAAGATCATGAGATGATCGTGACCATGGAAGAAAATGTCCAAAGCGGAGGATTCGGAGAAAAGGTGTTGGATTGTCTGAATGACCACGAGAAACGGATCAAATGTGTCATGGCAGCTATTCCCGATGCTTATGTGGAACATGGAAATGTAGAGCTTTTGAAAAAGGAGATCGGATTGGATGCGGAAAGCATCACGGAGAAAATTCTGGAAAGATTATAAATAATTAGGAGACGAAGATGAAAGAACGACTGGATGTGATTCTGGTAGAGCAGGGGTATGCTCCTTCCAGAGAAAAGGCAAAAGCCATCATAATGTCCGGCAATGTCTATGTCAACGGACAGAAGGAAGACAAGGCCGGCACCGGATTTGATGTCAGCAAGATCAAACTGGAAGTCAGAAATCATACCATGAAATATGTCAGCCGCGGAGGCCTGAAGCTGGAAAAGGCAATGGAACAGTGGGGATTTCTGCTGGACGGCATGATCTGCATGGATATAGGTGCATCTACCGGAGGCTTCACGGACTGCATGCTCCAGAACGGAGCCACGAAGGTGTATTCCGTGGACGTGGGACAGGGGCAGTTAGCCTGGAAACTGCGGAATGATGAGCGGGTGGTATGCATGGAACAGACCAATTTCCGTTATGTGACCCCGGAGGATATCCCGGATGCTCTGGATTTCGCCAGCGTGGATGTGTCCTTTATTTCCCTGACCAAGATTTTGATCCCGGCGAGAAATCTGCTAAAGACCGGCGGACAGATGGTGTGTCTGATCAAGCCCCAGTTCGAGGCCGGCAGAGGCAAGGTGGGCAAGAACGGTGTGGTGAGAGAATCTCAGATCCACGAGGAAGTGATCCGCAAGATCATCGACTATGCGGACAGCATTGGTTTCGAAGTACTGCATCTGGAATATTCCCCCATCAAGGGACCGGAGGGCAATATCGAATATCTGCTGCATATCCGTAAGCCGGAGGAGATCTCCGAAGAAAAGCTGGCGCTGACCGAGCATGAAGCGGAGAGCGCCTTACAGACTATTATAGAGGAAAAGGCCGGACTGTCCTATACCCCTGAATGGGATGCCGTAATCAAAGGTATCGTAGACAACTCTCATACCCTGTAACAGACAAGGAGTGCGAAGCTATGAAGCATTTTCTGATATATACCAACAAGCATAAGGATCAGAAGCTTGCGACCACGAAACGGATCCAGAATTATCTGGAAACCAAAGGCTGTACGGTGAAATTAAAGGTCAAGGAATCCGACTGGAAGGAAGAAGCGGATTCCGTGGCGGAAGAGGAAGCAACGGACATTCCGTTAGATGTGGACTGCATGATCGTATTGGGCGGCGACGGCACGGTGCTGCAGGCAGCCAGAGAGACGAAGAAGATCCTTGTCCCCATCATCGGAGTGAATCTGGGAACCGTAGGTTATATGACGGAGATCGAACTGTCTGGATTAGAGGAATCCCTGGACCGCCTGATCCGGGATGATTTTAAGAAAGAACGCAGAATGATGTTAAACGGTAAAGTCTGCTGTGCGGATGGAACCGTGTCGGAAGGCTGGGCTTTGAATGACATCGTCATTTCCCGAAGCGGATCCCTGCAGATCATAGAATTCAACATCTATGTCAACGGACAGCTTCTGAATCATTACAAGGCAGATGGAATGATCGTGACTACACCAACAGGATCCACGGGATATAATCTGTCGGCGGGCGGGCCGTTGGTGGAGCCCAAGGCGAAACTGATCACCCTGACACCGATCTGCCCCCACAGCCTTAACCAGAGAAGCATTATCCTGTCCCCGGAAGATGAGATCGTTATAGAGATTCCCGGTGGCAGAGAGGGCAAAAGCCAGACCGTGGAAGCCAATTATGACGGCAGCCACAAAGTGACCATGTGTACCGGAGACCGGATCCGTATTGTGCAGTCGGAGAAGATCACCGAGTTTATTCAGCTGAATCAGGTAAGCTTCCTGGATGTATTGCATCGGAAAATGAGAGATTCCTGACGAATTGTTGTGAGAAAGGCATGAGGTCAAGATGAAGAAAACAAGACATCGCAAGATCGTGGAGATTATAGAAAAAAGAGATGTGGAGACCCAGGAGGAACTGGCGGGCTATCTGAAGGAAGCCGGTTTTGCTGTGACACAGGCTACCGTATCCAGAGATATCAGAGAACTGAAGCTGTCCAAAGTACCCACCGGTGGCGGCAAACAGAAATACGTCATTTTAAAACAGGATGACAGTCATATGGGAGATAAATACATCCGCGTCCTCAGAGACGGTTTTATCTCCATGGATATGGCACAGAATATTCTGGTGATCAAGACCGTATCCGGCATGGCCATGGCAGTGGCGGCGGCACTGGATGCCCTGAAATTCTCCGAAGTGGTGGGATGTATCGCCGGAGATGATACGATCATGGTGGCAGTGCGGACCGTGGAAGATACCCAGATCCTTATGGACAAGATCCATCTGATGATAGAAAGGTAAGACAGGGGGAAATACATGCTTCGTAGTTTACGCGTGAAAAATCTGGCTCTTATCCGGGAGACAGAGGTAGAGTTCGGAGAAGGACTGAATATACTGACCGGTGAGACCGGTGCCGGTAAATCATTACTCATTGGATCAGTGAATCTGGCACTGGGAGGAAAGTTCGAGAAAGACATGCTCAGACGGGGAGAAGAGAACGGTCTGGTGGAACTGGTCTTCGACTGCGAGGAAGAAAGGCTGGCGGAAAAATTAAAGAGCATGGATCTGGAACCTTCGGAAGACGGAACCGTGATCCTGAGCCGAAAACTTTCCTCCGGGAAAAGCATCTGCCGCATCAATGGAGAGACCGTGACGGCAAAGCAGGTGAAGGAACTTTCGGAGCTGCTGATCGATATTCACGGACAACATGAGCACCAGTCTCTGCTAAACAAGAAAAAACATATGGAGATCCTGGATGCCTATGCGGGAGCGGAATTTGCAGAATGCGCAGGGCGGGTGGCTGCACTTTATCATGAGTGTACTGCCCTGGAGAAAAAGATCACAGAGGAAACTCTGGATGATACCTCCAGAAGCAGAGAACAGTCTCTGGCGGAATTTGAACAAAAGGAGATCGCGGATGCTTCCCTGCAGCCCGGAGAAGATGAGGAACTGGAACAGGCGTACCGCAAAATGTCCAACAGCCGAAAAATTGCGGAAAGCCTGGCGGAGAGCTATCAACTCAGTGGCAATGATGCGGAAGACGGTGCCGGGAATTCTTTGAGCAGGGCACTGCGGGCATTGCGTAGTGTGACCATGTATGATCCTGCACTGGAACAGATGGAGGAACAGCTGGCAGAGGTGGAAAGTCTTTTGTCAGATTACAATCATGATGTCTCCGAATATATGTCGGATCTGGAATTTGATGAAGAGGATTTTCGCAGTACAGAGGATCGTCTGAATACCATCAATCACCTCAAGGGAAAATACGGCAACACGATCGAAGAGATCCTGCGGTACAAAGAGGAAAAAGAAGCTTATCTGGAAAAACTGGCGGATTATGATGCCTATATGCAGAAATTGAACGCCGAGTGGGAGGAAAAGCAGGCGTTACTGAAGAAAGCCTGTGAAGAACTGTCTGAGATCCGCAGAAAAAATGCAGCGGTACTGACGCAGAAATTGAAAGATGCGCTGATAGGTCTCAATTTCCTGACGGTGGAATTTGACATCGCAGTCAGACCCGGTCAGGCCATTACAACAAAAGGCTATGATGATGTGGAATTCCTGATTTCCACCAATCCCGGAGAAAGTCTGAAACCTTTGAACCAGGTGGCCAGTGGCGGTGAACTGTCCCGGGTGATGCTGGCGATCAAAACGGTACTGGCAGGGAAAGATGCCATTGATACATTGATCTTTGATGAGATCGATACCGGTATCAGCGGCAGAACCGCATGGAAAGTAGCGGAGCAGCTGAGTATTCTGGCAGGAGCCCATCAGGTCATCTGTATCACTCATCTGCCTCAGATCGCAGCCATGGCGGATGTGCATTTCATTATTGAAAAGAGCAGTACCGATGATATGACCATTACGGACATTCACAAGGTGGCAGAAGAGGAAAGCCTGGCGGAGCTGGCAAGACTGTTAGGCAGTGATGCACTGACGGAGGCGGCGCTTTCCAATGCAAAGGAAATGAAAGAACAGGCAAACGGGTTTAAAGAAGCCAGATAAGGGAAATGCTATAGTGAAAGAAACATTGAAAAAGGATGAAGAAATACTTCATCCTTTTATTTTGTGCAAATTCAACCAAAATAAAGCACCATATTTGTGAATTAAATTGATTGAATTTGACTGAATGTGAAGATATAATAACATCATAAGAATAAGAAAGATGACAGACAGGAGGGATAGAAATGATTTGTACCGTGACCTTCAATCCGTCACTGGATTACATCGTGTCCGTGGATGACTTTCAGCTGGGGATGACGAATAGAACCTCATCAGAGCTGATTCTTCCGGGAGGAAAGGGAATCAATGTATCTATCGTACTGAAGAATCTGGGACTGGATTCCACAGCCCTGGGATATGCGGCGGGATTCACCGGAGAGGAACTGATCCGGAGATTGAACGAGTTTGGCGTAAGTGCTGATTTCATCAAAATCGATCACGGAATGACCAGAATCAATCTGAAGCTGAAAAGTATTGACGGAACAGAGATCAATGGCTGTGGCCCGGATATTGATGCAAAAGCTTTGGAACAGCTGATGGAAAAGATTGACAGACTGGGAGACGGGGATGTCCTGGTATTGGCAGGAAGTATTCCTTATACCATGCCGGATGACATTTATCAGAGAATTTTGGAGAGAATTCAGGGAAGAGGTGTTCTCACCGTAGTGGATGCCACCAGAGACCTGCTGGTAAAGGTATTGCCGTATCATCCTTTTCTGGTAAAACCCAACAACCATGAATTGGGGGATATCTTCGGTGTGAAGCTCTCCACAAGGGAAGAGGTGGTTCCATACGGCAGGAAACTGCAGGAGATGGGAGCACAGAATGTACTGATTTCCATGGCAGGCGAAGGAGCAGTATTGATTGCAGCGGACGGACAGAGCATGGGAGCTCCGGCACCGAAGGGAACACTGGTCAATGGTGTGGGTGCAGGCGATTCCATGGTGGCAGGTTTCCTGACAGGATGGATGGAAAAGAAAGATTATGTACATGCGTTCCATATGGGAATTGCTGCAGGAAGCGCCAGTGCATTTTCCGAGAATCTGGCCACCAGAGAAGAAGTCTTGCAGGTATTACAGCAGGTAGAACAATAACAATGATAAATATAAAAAGAGAGGATGGGTTTCAACATGAGAATTACAGATCTTTTGGACAAAAGAAGTATTTCCCTGAATGCGGCTCCGGCTGACAAAAAGGAAACACTGGATCTGGCAGTGGAGCTGATGGCAAAAAGCGGAAAGCTGTCTGATGTGGAGAAGTATCGTGCACAGGTCTATGCAAGAGAGGAAGAAAGCACTACAGGAATCGGCGAGGGCATTGCGATTCCTCACGGAAAATGTGATGCGGTAAAGGCCCCCGGACTGGCAGCCATGGTGATCAAAAACGGTGTGGAGTATGAATCTCTGGACGGGGAACCGGTGACACTGCTGTTCCTGATTGCAGCACCGAATACAAAGGATAATGTACATCTGGATGTGCTGAGCAAACTGTCCGTAATGCTGATGGATGAAAATTTTACCACTTCCCTGAGAAACGCAAAAAGCGTAGATGAGTTTTTACAGATCATTGATGCAGCAGATGAAAGTGCCAAGAGCATTGATGACAGATTAAGTGATACCGGTATTACCACCGAGGAGAAGAAAGGCTTTAAGCTGTTGGCAGTGACCTCCTGTCCGACCGGAATCGCTCATACCTATATGGCAGCAGAAGCATTGGAAAAGGCAGCCAGAGCAGCAGATTGTCAGATTAAGATTGAGACCAGAGGCTCCGCAGGTGCAAAAAATGTACTGACTGCAGAAGAGATTGAAGCGGCGGACTGCATCATCGTGGCGGCTGATGCCAAAGTACCCATGGACCGCTTTAACGGCAAGAAAGTCATCAGCTGTCAGGTATCCGACGGTATTGGCAAGGCAGACCAGCTGGTAAAACAGGCAATGAGTGGAAACGTGGAAGTTTTCCACGGGGAAAGCAGTGAAACAACTACAGCCGTAACCGGTAAGGAAAGCGCAGCTCATAAGATCTATACCCAGCTGATGAACGGCGTATCCCATATGCTTCCTTTTGTAGTAGGCGGAGGTATTCTGATCGCAATTGCATTCCTGATCGACGGACTGAACGTTGATATCAATGCACTTCCCGCAGATCAGAGAAGTAACTTTGGTACGATTACTCCCATAGCCGCAATGTTCAAGAATATCGGCGGCGTGGCATTCGGACTGATGCTTCCGGTACTGGCGGGCTTCATCGGAATGGCCATCGGTGACAGACCGGCACTGGCACTTGGCTTTGTAGGTGGCATGATGGCAGCCAACGGAAAGTCCGGATTCCTGGGTGCACTGGTAGCAGGTTTCCTGGCAGGATATCTGATCCTGGGACTTCGCAAGATCTGCGATAAGCTTCCCGATGCCATTGAAAAGCTGGCACCGGTACTGATCTACCCGGTAGTGGGTATCCTGATCATGGGACTGGCAATGAACTTCGTGGTAGAACCGATCATGGGTGGCATCAATACAGGACTGAATAATTTCCTGAGTGGTATGGGTGATTCCAGTCGGATCGTACTGGGACTGATCCTGGGCGGCATGATGGCTATCGATATGGGGGGCCCCTTCAACAAGGCAGCTTATGTATTCGGAACCGCAGCAATTACCGCAGGCAACTACGACATCATGGCAGCTGTTATGATCGGAGGTATGACTCCTCCCTGTGCCATTGCACTGGCAACCCTGTTATTCAAGAATAAATTCACCAAGGAAGAGAGAGACGCAGGTCCCACCAACTTCATCATGGGCCTGGCGTTCATCACCGAAGGTGCGATTCCTTTTGCAGCATCCGATCCTCTGCATGTGCTTCCTTCCTGCATCATCGGTTCGGCACTGGCAGGCGCCCTGTCCATGGCATTCCACTGCACACTGATGGCACCTCACGGCGGAATTTTCGTATTCCCTGTAGTAGGTAACGCAGTGATGTATCTGGTGGCACTGGTGGCAGGTACGGTAGTGTCCGCACTGCTGTTGGGTGTATTGAAGAAAAAAGTAACCACATGAGCAAAAGGGAAGCTCTGAAAGAGCGGTTTTGCGAATGTGGGTGCTGAATAGTTACCGTAATATAAAAAATCAGAAAAGGAGATAAGAAAATGAAAGAATTTAAATATGTTATCACAGATCCCGAAGGTATCCATGCTCGCCCCGCAGGAGAACTGGTAAAGGCAACAAAGGAATTCCAGAGTGCCATCACTCTGACCAAGGACGGCAAGACCGGAGACTGCAAGAGAATCTTCGGCATCATGGGTCTGGCTGTTAAGGCCGGCAACGAGATCACCCTGACCTTCGACGGTGAGGATGAGGAAGCAGCTTATGCAGCTGTTACGGAATTTGTCAAAGCAAACCTCTAAGTAATCATAATATTATCGTCAGGAGAGGAGAAAAGTCATGGAAGTCTACCAGGGAAAAAGTGTATTCGGCGGAATTGCCATTGGCAGGATCAGTGTTCATAAGAAGGATGAGCAGCAGGTAAAGCGTGTGAAGATCGAGAATCCCGACCGGGAGATCGCCCGTTACAGACAGGCCAGACAAACCGCCATGGAGCAGCTGCAGAATCTGTACCAGAAAGCCTTGAAAGAAGTGGGAGAAGCCAATGCAGCTATTTTCGAGATTCATCAGATGATGCTGGAGGATGATGATTACAATGAATCCGTTGAGAACATCATTCATATGCAGCAGGTGAATGCAGAGTATGCGGTGGCTTCCACCGGAGACAATTTTGCACAGATGTTTGCCTCCATGGAGGATGACTACATGAGAGCCAGATCTGCGGATGTCAAAGACATTTCCGAGCGCGTATTAAGCGTGCTGGGTGGCAGAACGGCAGGCATGGCGGCATCGGAAGAACCCGTGATCGTTGTGGCAGACGACCTGGCACCCTCCGAGACGGTACAGTTGAACAAGGATCTGGTATTATCCTTTGTAACGTTACATGGGTCTGTGAATTCCCATACGGCGATCCTGGCCCGCACCATGAGCATTCCGGCACTGATCGGCACCGATATCCCTCTGACCGATGCCATAGATGGAAAACTTGGTATCGTGGACGGACGAAACGGCTGCATCTATGTGGATCCCGATGAAGATACTCTGTCGAAAATGCAGCAGCTAAAGCAGGAGGAGCAGGAGAAGAAAGAACTGCTCCAGACCTTAAAGGGACGTGAAAATATCACTATTGACGGTAAGAAGATCATGCTCTATGCTAATATAGGTAACAGCAAGGATCTGGCGGCCGTATTGCAGAACGATGCCGGCGGCATCGGCCTGTTCCGCAGTGAGTTTTTATATCTGGAGAGAGAAACCTTCCCTACCGAGGAAGAACAGTTTCAGATCTACCGCACTGTGGCGGAGACCATGGCGGGAAAGCCTGTGATCATCCGTACACTGGACATCGGTGCAGACAAGAAGTGCGATTACTTCGAAATGGAGCCGGAGGAAAATCCGGCCATGGGATGCCGTGCCATCCGTATCTGTCTGACCAGACCGGAGATCTTCAAGACACAGCTCCGTGCATTGTTCCGTGCCAGTGCATTTGGTAATATCTCCATCATGTATCCTATGATTATAAGTGTGGAGGAAGTACATCAGATCAAGGAAATCGTGGCAGAGGTAAAGCAGGAACTGACAGAACAGGGTGTGTCTTTCGGAGAACCGAAGCAGGGTATTATGATCGAGACACCGGCTGCTGTCATGATGAGTGCAGAGCTGGCGAAGGAAGTAGATTTCTTCAGTATCGGCACCAATGATCTGACCCAGTATACACTGGCCATCGACAGGCAGAATCCGAAGCTGGATGCATTTTACGATCCGCACCATCCAGCAGTGCTTCGCATGATACAGATGGTCGTGGAGAATGCGCATAAGGCCGGAATCTGGGCAGGTATCTGCGGAGAACTGGGTGCAGATACATCGTTGACCAGACGTTTTCTGGCTATGGGTGTTGATGAATTATCCATGTCGCCCGGAAGTATTCTTCCCGTGCGTAAGATCATACTGGAGACAGATGTGACAAAGGAAAGAGAAAATAACAATTTATGCTTACAGAACAACGTTATGAGATCATTCTGAAATTATTGGAAGAAAAAAACAGCATTACGGTGGCCGAGGTAAAAGATCTGTTAAATACGTCGGAATCCACGGTACGCCGGGATATCACAGCATTGCATAATGCCGGGAAGCTGGTAAAGGTCTTTGGAGGTGCTGTGGCATGTGACCGGACGGTGATAACACATGAACCCACGGTGGAACAGAAGGCAGAAGTCAATGTGGAAGCCAAACAGCTGGTGGCTGCCAAGGCGGCAGCACTGATACAGCCGGAGGATTTCGTCTATCTGGATGCTGGAACCACCACGGCATGCATGCTTTCTTTTCTGACAGAGAAAAGTGCCACCTTTGTGACCAATGCGGTAGCGCATGCCAAGACACTGGCAGCGGCAGGATTCCGTGTATATCTGGTCGGCGGTGAATTAAAAGGCTCCACGGAGGCCGTGGTAGGTAATCAGGCTTTGATGAATCTGCAGAGTTATCATTTTACCAAAGGCTTTTTTGGAACCAACGGGATCAGCAGGCAGAGTGGCCTGACCACACCGGATATGAATGAGGCCATGGTGAAAAAGACTGCCATGGGACAATGCAGAGAATGCTTTATTCTGGCAGACCATTCCAAGTTCGGAAATGTCAGCTCTGTGACCTTCGGGGCGTTTCAGAGCGGAACGATTCTGACGGACGACTGCCCGGAGGAATATAAAAGCAGTGGGAATGTGGTCATTTGTGGTTAAACTGGAGAAAACTGTAAACCGCAAATCCCGGTGATCACAGACTAAAAATAGGAATGTGACGTACACTATACCCTATACAGCAATGACAGAAGTATAGCGGGGGAATGTGTATGAAACTATGGATCACAGAAACGGAAAAAGTAAAAAGGCAGGCAGGAGAAGATGCAGTCATCATTTTGCAGCTCTGGAAACAGAAGGTGCGCAGACTGCGGATTTACCGGGCCTGCCTTTGTGCTGCCCTTATCCTGGCCGGTATGGGACTCTTTGGCTACAGCTATTATCTGGTGGACAGCAGTATTCCTTCTGTTATTTATATGCGGGCGGAATCGGAGGAATCACTGGCACTGGATATTCCCGCAAAAGGTGAGATTTTAAGTGTCAGTGAACAGGGAACCAGTAATATTCCCCAAGGTGCCGTGACACTGGATCTGAGTCAGCCGGTGACTATGAAGACCGGAATGACGGACAGCCTTGAGATGCAGGTGAAGCTGTTCGGGATCCTGCCTTTTAAGCAGGTGGGGATCCGGGTGATCGAGGATCAGCAGCTGATCCCGGTAGGTGTTCCCATCGGAATCTATGTCAAGACCGAAGGGGTAATGGTCATAGGTACCGGAGAGTTCCGTTCTGTCAACGGGGAGAAGGTGGCTCCGGCGGAACATATTTTGAAAAGCGGCGATTATGTGGTGAAACTGAACGGCACGGAAGTGGCGGACAAGGATGATCTGATCACCCGGATCGAAAACGGTAGTGGAGAAGCAGCGATTTTGACGATCCGGCGGGGCGAAGAATATTTTGATGTTAAAATCGATCCGGTACAGGATCAGACGAAAAAATATAAGATCGGTGTCTGGGTCAGGGACAATGCCCAGGGTGTGGGAACCATGACCTACATTGACAGTCAGGGAAATTTCGGAGCACTGGGGCATGGAATCAATGATGTGGACACCAGCAACCTGATGGAAATGAATGACGGAACCCTGTACCAGACGGAGATCATCTCCATTCAGAAGGGAACGGCCGGTCATCCGGGGGAAATGACGGGAATGATCGTCTATTCTGATGACAGGATTCTGGGGGATATTACCAGCAACAGTGTCCGGGGAATCTTCGGCAAGTGCAATGACAAAGCACTGGCACTGGGAACGGAAGAGGCGATGCCCATTGGATTAAAACAGGAGATCCGAAAGGGACCGGCGCAGATTTTGTGTACCGTAGACGGCACCACCAGATACTATGATATCGAGATCACCGACATTCATCTCGATCATGACAACGTGAACCGGGGAATCGAACTGAAAGTCACAGATTCTGACCTGATCGCCCTGACCGGAGGAATCGTCCAGGGAATGAGCGGTGCACCTATCATCCAGAACGGTAAATTCGTAGGGGCCGTCACCCATGTTCTCGTGCAGGACAGTACCAGAGGATATGGGATTTTTATTGAGAATATGCTGGAGCAATAAGGTTGCCGTCCGGCAGTCAATATGGTAAAATAAATTAAGTATGCATTCAAATGCAAAAATGGATTTGTAATGTGAGGAATAGGGAAAATGCGCTGACGTATGAAGAAGATGCGAAGAAATGTCTGACCGCCGGAATGAATGCACATCTGGCGGAACCGTTACAGATGGAGAAAGCGATCGCAGCCATTGCGGAACATTGTAAGAAATAATAATTTTGGGCAGATTTTTCAGAGGATAGGGATATAGAGGAGAAAGAAAATGAGTATACAGCAGCTCAGAAATCTGACAACGCTCTGCTATATCGAGCAGGACGGAAAATATCTGATGCTTCACCGGGTGAAGAAGGAAAATGACATTAACAAAGACAAATGGATCGGCGTGGGTGGTCATTTCGAGGCGGACGAAAGCCCGGAGGACTGTGTGCTCCGGGAAGTAAAGGAAGAGACAGGGTATACTCTGACGGCCTACCGGTTCCGGGGAATCATCACCTTTTTATACCGGGACGTCTGTGAGTATATGTGCCTGTATACGGCGGATGGATTTACGGGGGAACCGAGGGAGTGTGACGAAGGAACGCTGGAATGGGTGGAGATCAATAAGGTGGAGGAACTGGATCTCTGGGAAGGGGACAAGATCTTTTTCCGGCTGCTTCGTGAGAACCGCCCCTTTTTCTCCTTAAAACTGTCTTACGATGAGAATGGTATCCTTCTGGATGCAGTACTGGACGGTGAGCCGATAGCGACAAAGGAAGGCAGAAAAATGCCGGAGGCGGAAAGTGGGACAATGAATTGAATTTTACGGAATTTGTACGGAACTATCACATACAGTTAAACGAACAGCAGATGCAGGCGGTACAGGCCACGGAAGGTCCGGTACTGCTTCTTGCGGTTCCAGGAAGCGGTAAGACCACCGTACTGGTCAGCAGACTGGGCTATATGATCTATTGCCTGGGAATAACACCGGAGTCGATCCTGACAGTGACCTATACGGTGGCGGCAACGAATGATATGCGCAGGCGGTTTGCGGGGATGTTCGGAGAAGCGGATGCAGAGCGGCTGGAGTTTCGCACCATCAACGGCATCTCCCAGAAGGTACTGCAATATTTTGCCTACCGTACCGGGAAAACGCCTTTTCAGGTGGCAGATAAGGAAGCCTCGGCGGCCGTCAAACAGTCTTTTCTGGAAGTAACGGGGAAATACGCCACGGAAAATGATATCAAAGAGACCCAGCTGGATATCACCTATGCGAAAAATATGCGTCTGACACCGGAGAAAATCCGGGATATGGACACGGATGTGGAGAAATTCCCGGAGATATTCCGTACTTATAATGCGAAACTCAGGCAGATGCAGATGATCGATTACGATGATCAGATGATCTACGCCCTCAGAATTCTGGAACAGTATCCTGAGGTACTTGCACATTTCAGGGAGCAGTATCGGTATTTCTGTGTGGATGAAGCGCAGGATACTTCGAAAATACAGCATGATATGATCGACCTGCTGGCGGCGCAGAGCCGGAATCTGTTTATGGTGGGAGATGAAGACCAGAGTATCTACGGCTTCCGGGCAGCTTACCCGCAGGCACTTGTCTCCTTTGAGGACAGACATCCGGGAGCAGGGATCCTTCTCATGGAGACCAATTACCGCAGCAGGCAGGAGATCGTCCGGGCGGCGGATACTCTGATCCAGAAGAATAAAAACAGACATCCGAAGAAGATGACCGCGGCCAGAGAAGGTGGTGGCTGCGTTACAGAGATCAAGGCAGTATCCAGACAGGGACAGTACAATTATCTGCTGAAAGTAGCCCAGGACTGTGAACAGGAGACGGCAGTATTATACCGGAATAACGAAAGTGCACTTCCCATCATTGATCTGTTGGAACGTAAAGGATTGTCCTGCCGGGTGAAAAATTCGGATATGACCTTCTTTTCCCATCCGGTGGTCAACGATATCTGTGATTTTATTCAGTTGTCTCTGGATCCATGGGATGGGGAGGCATTTCTTCGGATCTATTACAAAATGGGAGCCGGTATCAGCAAAAAGGCGGCCATGGAGGCGGTGGATGCCAATACCAGACGACTGACACTGTTGGATACGGTGGCGGAAATGGATGAGGTATCCGTTTACACCAGAAAACAGTGCAAGGCACTGGCTACCCATCTGGACAATATGCGGTATGAGTCAGCAGGAAAAGCTATCTACCGGATCCTGAATTATATGGGATATCAGGAATTCATGGATACCCACGGGTTGGACAGTGGCAAGGCGGAGATATTAAAGGCCCTGGGAGATCAGGAGAACAGCCTGTTTGATTTCCCTGCAAGATTACAGAAGCTGCAGGAGATGATGCGAGAGGGCTGCGGGGATCCGAAGAGTAATTTTATCCTGTCCACGATCCATTCCAGCAAGGGACTGGAATACACAAGAGTGTATCTGGCGGATATGCTGGCGGGAGTGATCCCTTCCCAGATTCCGGGGAGGGGCTGTGTATCGGATTCCCCGGAGGCAAATGCCTATGAGGAAGAGAGAAGGCTTTATTATGTGGGAATGACGAGAGCGAAGGAACAGCTGTATGTATTTACCTTTGGACCGAATCTGACCTCTGCTTTTTCAGGAGAAGTGTTTGAGAAAACGAAGCCGTTAAACGCTGTAAGAAAGACCGGTACGGCTGTCGGGATCAGAGGCTCGCTGCTAAAGACACCGGACAAAAAGGTGCAGAAGCTGCCGCCACGGGAAGTGGAGGCCTGCATCGCAGCCTGTGAGTCCGGACGGGAAGTACAGCATCAGAAATACGGAACCGGCAGGATTGCGTCCGCATCGGCTGACGGCATTGCCCAGATTCTGTTTGCAGGCGAAAACAGTACCAGAAAAATATCCCTTCCCATTGCGTTTTCCGGGAAGATACTTACCTTAAAATAATACATACCAGAGAGGGACAGCGATGTATACAATCGTAGTGGCAGATGACGAAGAGGAATTACGCAGAGCAATCATAAGGAAGATCGACTGGGAGAGCATCGGATTTCAAGTCGTGGGGGAAGCTGAGAACGGCATCGAAGCTTTGGAACTGGTGGAGAGGATGGAACCGGATCTGCTGCTTACGGATATCCGGATGCCTTTTGTCTCCGGAATCGAGCTGGCAAGACAGGTCAGAGAGGTACGTCCTACCACACAGATCGCCTTCTTAAGCGGCTTCGATGAATTTTCTTATGCCCAGCAGGCCATCCAGTACAATATCATCAGTTATATGTTGAAACCTATCACTATGGTGGATCTGACGGAAGAGCTGAAGAAGATCAAGCTTAAGATCGACGGAATCTTTGCGGAATTTGATGCCAGAAAACATGATAATCCGGATCTGCAACAGTTTTTTCTGCCCCTTTTGCTAGATGATTATGCCAGCTTTGAGGGGCAGGACCGGGAGGAACTTTTACAGGAACAGGCGGTTGGCAACGGCTTTTTGAAGGATCGTAATAATGCCTTTCAGTATGCGGTGCTGGCCATCACGGTGGAGGATACCAACGGGAAGAACCGTACGAGACCGGAACTGGTACATTCCGTGGATATGATACTGCAAAAATATATGAAGCATTATTCTTTTGCCATGGACGGCAGGATCATTGCAGTGCTGGCGGCCACCACGTCGACCTTCGACCGGTATCTGCATATTGCCGTGGGAGAGATGGTACAGAGTACGGAACGCATTCTGAAAATGCATTGTCATATCGGTGTCAGCCGTATCAGAGAACATCTGGGAGAATGCCACGAGGCCTACAGAGGAGCTATGAGTGCATTGGGATATTGCACTCCGGGAGAGAGCGGCATCCATTATATTGCCGATGAAGAGCGGGATAACACCATGGACATGGAGCTGGCGGCGGAATGTGTTACTCAGATGGAGAATCTGATCCGTGGTGGTTCCCGAGAGGAACTGGAAAACTATCTGAAGGATGTATTCGGCAAACTGGAGGTGCAGCAGGATGCTGCCCTGAAATGCAAATTCCTGATCTTCCGGATGTCCTCGGCGCTGATCCGCATTGCCTATACGGTGACAGAAGATTCCGCCCTGCTCCAGCGTTTTGCCATGCTGGAAGGTCCGATACGGGAATCCAGGGATCGTTTCACGGCACTTTGCCTGGAAGTATGGGAACTGGTCAATGCGGGCAAGAAAAAGAGCAGCCAGATCCTGTGTGAAAAGGCCATGCAGATCATCGACAAGGAGTATGGGGATCCGTCCCTGTCTTTGGTGGGCGTCAGCAACAGCATTCATGTGAGCCCCAATTACCTGAGTGCCCTGATCAAAAAAGAGACCGGGTCAAGCTTCGTGGATCTGTTGACGAAAAAGAGGATCGAAACGGCAAGGGAACTGGTACTGGGCAGTTCCATGAAGATGCGGGAGATTGCGGAGCGCTGCGGTTACAGCGATCAGCATTATTTCAGCTACTGCTTTAAAAAGTATTGCGGGGTATCTCCCAATGCCATGCGACAGGAGAAAGAATAAGATATGAAGAAGCAAAAAACGTCCCTTTCTTTTATCATTACGACATTAGTGGTGGGACTGGTTACCCTGTTTTTGCTGTGGTCCACTTTTTACTTTTTTTCTCTTTATGTCGGAAGTATGAAACAGGCGGCACATACCAGCAGTGAACAGGCGGTGACTCAGGCTTCCAATACCATTTCTAACTACATCGGAGATATGCAGGAGATCATGAGTCTGATCGAGAAGGATCTGACAAAGAGCGGCGGAAGTACCGGGCAGACACTGGAGACTCTTTGCAGTGTCCGGTCGGATCTGGTGGCGGTCTATATCTATGACGAGCAGGGGAAGCTGGTGGATTCCCATACGGGAACTCATACTCTGAAGGAACATTATCTGAAGGATCTGTCTTATATCGAACTGGATTCCTACAGCCCCGGGGTACTCTATCTGTCGGAACCCCATGTGGAATCTCTGTTGCAGGACTATTATCCCTGGGTGGTATCGGTCTTACAGGAGATTCCCGGAGCAGACGGACAGAAGCTGCGGGTAGTCATTGATATCCGTTTCTCCAAAATATCGGATTATGTGGACGATGTGGGAATCGGACAGCATGGCTACTGCTTTATCACAGACAGTAACGGAGAGATCATCTATCATCCCCAACAGCAGCTGCTGTATTCGGGTCTTAAGACGGAAGCCACGGAGGGACTGGATCTGAGCCACAACGGTTCCTTTGAGACCGAAGAACTGATCTGTAGTGTCCGGGCGCTGGATAACTGTAACTGGAAGGTGGTGGGTGTCAGCTATATCAGTGAACTGGTGACGGCCAAAGAGATGGAACTGGTGGGAAACATCTGTGTCATGCTGACAATCATTCTGCTGACGACCATGGTGGTCAGTGTTCTGGTATCCAGACTGGTGACCAATCCGGTGCAGCGTCTGATCCGGGCTATGGAAGAGTTCGAAAAGGATGCTGCGGGATATGTTTATCAGCCTGTGGAAGGCACCACGGAGATCGAGGCACTGTCACAGTCCTACGAGCACATGGTAAGAAAGATCCAGAAACTGATGAAGCAGGTACGTCAGGAAGAGATTTCCCTGCGCAAAACGGAGTTAAAGGCTCTGCAGGCCCAGATCAATCCCCACTTCTTATATAATACGTTGGATGCCATCGGGTGGCTCTGCGAGGAAGAAAGGTGTCAGGATGCCGTGGAGATGGTCAATGCTCTGGCGAAACTGTTTCGTATCAGTATCAGCAAGGGGCACGAATTGATCACCATTGAAAAAGAAGTAGAGCATGCCAGAAGCTATTTAAAGATCCAGAATTTCCGCTATAAGAATCAGTTTTCCTATGAGTTTCAGGTGGAAGAGGACTGTCTGCAATATTACTGTAACAAGATCACCCTGCAGCCCATTATCGAAAATGCCATCTATCACGGACTGGACCGCATGGTGGATGAAGGACGGATTCTGATCCGCATCTACAGCGAAGGGGAAGATGTGGTCTTCCGGGTGGAGGATAACGGTGTCGGTATGTCAGAGGAACAGTGTCGGTCGATCCTTCATAAGGAGCCGGGAGATAATTCTGGCATCGGCATCAAGAACGTCAACGACAGGATTAAGATTTATTTCGGAAAAGAGTACGGTCTTTCCATAGAAAGCGAACTGGATGAAGGCACTACTGTGATCATACGGATGCCAAAGGTGGAAGAAAATGCAGCGGCAGGATGGGAGAAAGTATGAGAAAACAGAAAATGAAAAAAATACTGTCCCTGCTGGCTGCGGGTGTCCTGCTTCTTATGAGCATGAGTGGCTGCGGAAAAGAAGCTGAGACAGGGAAAACCCAGGTGGCTATGATCGTGAAGTCCACGGAGAGCGCTTTTTTTAAAAGTGTCTTTGCGGGTGCCCGGGCGGCGGCTACGGAATACAATCTGAATGTTACGTTTAACGGCCCGGAATCGGAAGAAGATTATGTGACCCAGAATGAGATGGTGCGGCAGGCCATGGAGGACGGAGTGGATGTGATCGTTTTCTCTGCGGTGGATTACAATGCCAATGCGGAGATCATCGGTCAGGCAGCCCAGAGAGGAATTAAGATCGTTGTCATTGACAGTGATGTCAACAGCAGTATGGTAAGCTGCCGCATTGGGACCAATAACCTGCAGGCCGGTGTGAAGGCGGCGGAAGCAGCTCTGGCGGTGGGAGAAGACGAACTGTATATCGGTATCGTGAATTATGATGTGAATTCCGCCAACGGGCAGCAACGGGAACTGGGATTCCGGCAGACGGTGGAGCAGGACCCGAGAGTAAAGGATATTACCACCATCAATGTCCTTTCCACCACGGAGGATGCCAGAGCGGGAGCAAAAGAGATGCTTTTGTCGGATTCCAGGATCAATGTGGTGGTGACCTTTAACGAATGGACCAGCCTCGGTGTGGGCTGGGCCATCCGGGATCTGGACCGGGGAGACAGGACGCAGGTGGTGGCGTTTGACTCCAATGTGGTCTCTGTGGGAATGTTGGAGACCGGGGAGGTGGATGCCCTGATCGTGCAGAACCCCTATGCCATGGGGTATCTGGGAGTGGAGACGGCAGCGAACCTGATCAACGGACAGACCGGCGGCCCCAGCGTGATAGACACAGCCACCACTATTGTGACCAGAGAGAACATGTACGAGCGGGAGAGCCAGAAGATATTGTTCTCTTTTGAAGAGAGAAAGTAACTATTCAGAACCCCACTCGCAAAACCGCTCTTTCAGAGCTATTCTTTTGCTCATGTGGTTACTTCGCCGAATAAGCATTACATAATTTCGTCGAACGTTTGCATTCGTAAGAATTATGTAATGCTTTTCGGCTCTGAATAGTTACAAATTATGTATAGAACATGAACAAAATGTGTACAGAATAGTATATTTTTTAACCCCATGCGTAAGATTTTGTATATCTTTTATGTACAAGATGCCATATAATTACCTCATCAAGAGATGAAACACATACATTTTCATCAAAACAAGGAGGTATTTTATATGAAAAAGTTCATGTCACTACTGTTGGTCGGCATTATGATGCTCAGCCTCGTAGCGTGCGGAAAGAGCGGCGGAGGAAAGGGAGAGTTGAATGTAGGAGTATTCTATTACACCTACAGTGATACATACATCTCCAGCGTGCGTACTGCACTGGATAATGCGCTTACCGAAGCAGGCATCAAGTTCCAGAATTATGACGGCAACAGTAACCAGACCACCCAGAACGAGCAGATCGATACCGCTATTGCACAGGGTACCAACCTTCTGATCGTCAACATCGTAACATCCGGTTCCGTAGACGCTTCCCAGGCCATCGTTGACAAGGCAAGCGCAGCAGGAATCCCCGTTATCTTCTTCAACCGTGCGGTAGAATCCGATGAGGATGAAGGTAAGGTATTAGGCAGCTATGACAAGTGTGCATTCGTTGGAACCGATGCTCCCGAAGCAGGTCATATGCAGGGTAAGATGGTTGGTCAGTATGTAGTAGACAACTTCGATGCTATTGATCTGAATGGCGATGGCAAGATCAGCTACGCAATGTTCATGGGTCAGTTAGGTAACGTAGAAGCAATCTATCGTACCCAGTACGGCGTAGAAGATGCAGATGCAGTGATCACCGCAGCAGGCAAGCCCGCTCTGGAGTACTTCGATGCATCCAATACCGATAAGTATCAGGTTGACCAGGACGGTAACTGGTCCGCAACCGCAGCTAACAACTACATGACCACCAACCTGTCTCAGTACAATGAGTCCGCTGGTAACATGATCGAGCTGGTTATCTGCAACAACGACGGTATGGCTGAAGGCGTTATCTCCGCTCTGAATGACAAGGGCTACAACTTAGGCGATGGCAACTGCACCACCATTCCTGTATTCGGTGTTGATGCAACTGACGCAGCCAAGCAGCTGATCGCAGACGGCAAGATGACCGGTACCATCAAGCAGGATGCAGAAGGTATGGCAAACGGTATTGCTTACCTGGCTAAGAACATCCAGGCTGGCAAGGATCTGATGGCAGATACCGACAGCTTCAACATCTCTGAGAAGGTTAGCAACAAGATCTACATCCCTTACGCTACTTACACCGGAGAATGATCTGAATAACAAGTAAATAAAAGAAGCGGCTGCTGCATCTGGCAGCGGCCGCTCTTTATGTATAGGAGGATGCGTATGGGACAGGAAGTATTACTTCAGATGACAGACATATGCAAGGAATTCCCCGGCGTAAAGGCACTGGATCATGTATCCCTTACCGTAAAAAAAGGAACGGTACACGCGCTCATGGGAGAGAACGGCGCCGGTAAATCCACCTTAATGAAGTGTCTGTTCGGCATCTACAGTAAGGATGCAGGCAAGATCGAACTGGAAGGCAAGGAAGTCAATTTCAAAAATTCCAGAGAAGCACTGAATAACGGAGTGGCCATGGTTCACCAGGAACTGAATCAGGCACTGAAAAGAAATGTCATGGATAATATCTGGCTGGGCCGTTATCCCATGACAGCAGGCATTATGGTCAACGAGCACAAGATGCTGGAAGACACCAACAAGATTTTTGAAGAACTGGGGATCGCTGTAGACCCCAAGAGAATCATGAGTACGATGCCGGTATCACAAAGGCAGATGGTAGAGATCGCGAAAGCGGTATCCTACAACAGTAAGATCATTGTATTTGACGAACCTACTTCATCCCTGACGGAAGAAGAAGTGGAGCATCTGTTCAAGATCATCAATATGCTTCGTGACAGAGGATGCGGTATTATCTATATTTCTCACAAGATGGCAGAGATCCTGCGGATCGCAGATGAAGTCACCGTCATGCGTGACGGTACCTGGATCGCAACAGAGCCTGCACAGAACCTGACTACAGACAAGATCATCAAACTGATGGTAGGCCGTGAACTGACCAACCAGTTCCCGCCCAAGACCAACAAGCCAGGTGAAGTGGCATTGGAAGTTGAGCATCTGACTGCAAGGTATTCTCTGCTGCAGGATGTGTCATTTAAGGCCAGAAAGGGTGAGATCGTAGGTCTGGCCGGACTGGACGGCAGCGGCAGAACGGAGACACTGGAGAATATCTTCGGTGTGGCCACCAGAAAAGACGGTGTGATCAAACTGGACGGCAAAGAGGTCAGAAACCGCAATGCCAGAGAGTCCATTAAAAACGGTTTTGCACTTCTGACGGAGGAACGTCGTGCCACCGGTATCTTCGGAATCCTGAATATCCGGGAGAACACGGTGATCTCCAGTCTGAAGAAACATAAAAAAGCAGGATTTTATCTGAGTGATAAATCCATGGAGAAGGACACTGCATGGGCCATTGATGCCATGCATATCAAGACACCTTCCCAGAAGACGAAGATCCGGTCACTGTCCGGTGGTAACCAGCAGAAGGTTATCCTCGGCAGATGGCTTCTCACAGAGCCGGAGGTGCTGATGCTGGATGAGCCTACCAGAGGTATCGACGTAGGTGCAAAGTACGAGATCTACCAGCTGATCATCGATCTGGCCAATAAGGGCAAAGTTGTCCTGATGGTATCTTCGGAGATGCCGGAGCTGCTGGGTGTATGTGACAGAATTCTTGTCATGAGCGGCGGTAAGCTGGCAGGAGAAGTAGATGCCAAAAATACGACACAGGAAGAGATCATGTCTCTTGCTGCAAAATATGTATAGGAGGATATGCGTATGAATCCCGGCAAAGCAATTCAGAATAAAATTAACGGCGTAAAGCAAAATTTTGCAGACTACAAGAAGCTGGACAGCAGAGACAAGAAGACCTATTGGAAAGAATTTTTACTTAACAATGCCTTATACATCCTGCTGATCGTAGCAATTATTTACACTTACATCCAGAACTCCAATTTCCTGTCGGCGGCTTCCATTGTCAACATCATCAGCCTGTCCGCGGCGAACCTTCCCATTGCCTGTGGTATTGCAGGATGTATCGTATTGACAGGTACCGACTTGTCCGCAGGACGTGTGGTAGGACTGACCGCATGTATCACGGCATCCCTGATGCAGTCCGTGACTTATGCCACCAAGATGTTCCCGAACCTTCCGGTACTTCCGATCCCTCTGGTGATCCTGATCGTACTGTTGGTCGGCGGTATCGTGGGATGGGTCAACGGTTTCTTCGTAGCGAAATTCCAGTTGCATCCCTTCATCGTAACTCTGGCTACCCAGTTGATCGTATACGGCTTACTGTTAATGTACATCATGATCAACGGCAATAACGGTCAGCCTCTGTCCGGTCTGGATCAGCACTTCAACGATGTGGTAAAGGGAAGCGTGATCTCCTTCAATGCCGGCGGCGCGAGAATCGCCATTCCCAACTATGTATGGCTGGCAGCTTTGATCGTTGTTATCATGTGGTTCATCTGGAACAAGACCACCTTCGGTAAGAACATGTTTGCAGTAGGTTCCAATCCCGAAGCAGCAAAGGTATCCGGTGTTAACGTAATGAAAACCACCATTTTAGTACATACACTGGCAGGTGCCATGTACGGTCTGACCGGTTTCATCGAGTCTTCCCGTATCGGTTCCAACACAGCAAATACCGGATTGAACTACGAGTGTGATGCCATTGCAGCTTGCGTTATCGGCGGTGTCTCTTTCGTAGGTGGTACCGGTAAGATCAGTGGTGTCGTACTTGGTGTATTTCTCTTAAGAATCATCTTCGTAGCACTGAACTTCCTGTCCATCAACATGAACATGCAGTATGTGATCAAAGGACTCATCATTCTGGTTGCCTGCGCGATCGATATGAGAAAGTACCTGGTAAGAAAGTAATGATATAAGACTCACCCATAGAAAACATCCGTGACTGCTTGCAGGTAAAGGATGTTTTCTATGTGGGGAGTAAAACAATATGAGTATGAAGGACGACAGTCCGGAATACGAATATTGGTTGCAATTTCGAGAGTGCGCAGCACATAGAAATTGCTTATGATAGATTAGGAAAAGGAAAAATTATGAATCAGGAACAAGTGACAACAGAGAATACAGAAGAAAAGGCAGCAGAAGTCACCACGCAGTCGGAAACGACGCAGCAGCCGGAGGAAGCAATCCGTCCGAAAGGAAAATGGTTCGGCCGCGGCATTTACGGAAGCAAGGATGTTCCCATCCGCATTCTGGACGGCCTGATCGGTGTCCTGATCGTGGTGATCGTGGGAATGATTATTTTCTTCGCGGTACGCGGTGGATTCAACATTGTGTACGATACGGACGGCGGAAGTGAAGTGGCAGCCCGGAAGGTACGCTACGGTGAATTCCTTACAGAGCCCGAGACCCCTTATAAGCCCGGCTACACCTTTGACGGGTGGTATACGGAAAAAGAAGGAGAGACAGTGCTGTGGTATTTCCAGTCGGAGAAAGTCACCGGCGATATGACTCTGACCGCTCACTGGGTTCCCGCACAGTTCACCGTGAAATTCGACTATGACGGCGGCACCGGTGCCGACGGTTCCACCGTGGAATCCAAACAGGTGACCTTCGGCGAGACCTACGGTGAACTTCCTACCCCGGTAAAAGAGGGAAGTACCTTCGGCGGATGGGAGTACAGCGGCCAGATTATTACCGCAGACACCGTCGTCCAGATGACCGGGGAGCATGTCCTGACAGCAACATGGAATTAACGTAGTGCTGTCATACCCCCACGAACGCCTGCGGCAAATAGAACATCCTTCCGAGGTGTCAGGTCTCTCGGTGGGAATTTTCTGACGAAAAGTGAGATAGCGGTTCTAATCCGCACGGGCACGGCTCCAGTTGCCATCCATGGCAACGTCCGCCTGTCGCGAACGTCCTGTTCGCTCCACCCTGATTTTCAGCACTTTTCGAGAAAATATCACCACCGTCCGATAAACATCCTCGGAAGGACATTCTGTCCGCCGTGGGCGTGCCGCGTTTCTTATACCCTGCCAAGGGCTACGGGGATATTTCACTAACTCTCCAGTTACCAAAAGACCTCCATATGCTGCGAACAGCAGATGGAGGTTTTTTATAATAGTATAGTTTCTTAAGCTTTCTTATTGATCATGGCACGTTTCCTCATGGTCGGATCCAGAATCTTCTTACGGATACGCAGGTTGGTAGGAGTTACTTCCAACAGTTCGTCGGTATCGATGAAGTCCAGAGCCTGCTCCAGAGACAGGATTTTGGGCGGTGTCAGACGCAGAGCTTCGTCAGCGCTGGAGGAACGGGTGTTGGTCAGCTGCTTCTTCTTGCAGACATTGATCTCGATGTCCTCACTGCGTCCGGTCTGACCGATGACCATACCGGAGTATACCTTTTCACCGGGCCCGATGAAGAGAGTACCACGCTCCTGCGCATTGTACAGACCGTAGGTGATAGCTTCACCGGCTTCAAATGCGATCAGGGAACCCATCTTACGATACTGGATATCTCCCTTGTAAGGGCCGTAGTCGTCGAATACGGTGTTCAGAATACCGTTACCCTTGGTATCGGTCATGAACTCACCGCGGTAACCAATCAGTCCTCTTGCGGGGATGGAGAACTCCAGACGGGTGTAAGTGCCGCCGGAAATGGAACCCATGTTACGAAGTTCACCTTTTCTCTGACCAAGCTTCTCAATAACAGCACCGGCAAATTCATTGGGAACATCGATGTAAGCCAGCTCCATAGGTTCTAACTTCTTGCCGTTCTCATCGGTATGATACAGAACCTCAGCCTTACTTACTGCAAACTCAAAACCTTCACGACGCATATTCTCGATCAGTACGGACAAATGCAGCTCACCACGGCCGGATACCTTGAAACGGTCGGCGGACTCGGTCTCTTCCACACGTAAGGAAACATCGGTATTCAACTCACGGAACAGTCTGTCACGCAGGTGACGGCTGGTAACGAATTTACCTTCCTGACCGGCCAGAGGAGAATCGTTTACCATGAACTGCATGGCAATGGTAGGCTCACTGATCTTCTGGAAAGGAATGGGAACCACATTTTCGGGAGAGCAGAGGGTGTCACCGATGTGGATCTCACTGATGCCGGAGATCGCAACGATGGAACCGATGCCAGCTTCTTTGACTTCTACTTTATTCAGACCGTCGAACTCGTACAGCTTGCTGACCTTGGTCTTGATGATCTTGTCGGGATTGTGGTGGTTACAGATGACCACATCCTGGTTTACACGGATGGTACCGTTGTCTACTTTACCGACACCGATACGTCCTACATAATCATTATAATCAATGGTACTGATCAGTACCTGGGTAGCCGCATCCGGATCTCCTTCGGGAGCGGGGATGTAGTTTAAAATGGTCTCAAACAGAGGTTCCATATCAGTACCCATTTCGTCAGCATCCAGAGAGGCAATACCGGCCTTTGCGGAAGCATATACGAAAGGACAATCCAGCTGAGAATCATCCGCATCCAGCTCTAAGAACAGTTCCAGTACCTCGTCTACGACCTCATCGGGTCTTGCTTCGGGACGGTCGATCTTATTGATACATACGATAACGGGAAGCTTTAATTCCAGTGCTTTACGAAGCACGAATTTGGTCTGGGGCATGGCACCCTCGAAAGCATCCACCACCAGGATAACACCGTTTACCATTTTCAGGACACGCTCTACCTCGCCGCCGAAGTCCGCATGGCCCGGGGTGTCGATGATGTTGATCTTGGTACCCTTATACATAACGGCAGTGTTCTTGGACAGAATGGTGATACCACGCTCACGCTCGATATCGTTGGAGTCCATGACACGCTCAGCAACTTCCTGATTTTCACGGAATACACCGCTTTGTTTTAACAGCTCATCCACCAGAGTGGTTTTACCGTGGTCTACGTGAGCAATGATTGCAACGTTTCTGACATCTTCTCTTTTTTGTCTCATAAAAATCCTTGCCTTTCTAAAAATGCGTGCAACTGATTCAATCTTTTTTCAAACTGTTTCAGTATAGCACTTATCATTTCCGGACGCAAGAAAAAACCGTGGAAAATCAACGCTTTTGGTGGTTTTCTATATGAAAAAGTATGGAAAAGAAATCCCTTTTGTGCGTAATTTGCCCTTTTGTGCGATGAGTTTTAGTACTCAAACGATGGATTTTAGAGTATAAATAGTAGTGCAATACATAAAGATTGTTGTAGAAGAGTCAGAAGATGTAGAAGGGAGAACAAAAATGACAGATAAGGTTATTGAAAACAATCAGGTAACGGTGATGGGGGAAGTGGTAAGCAATTTTTCCTACAGCCATGAGATCTATGGGGAAGGATTCTACATGGTGGACATCAAATGTACGAGACTGAGCGACAGTTTTGACATTATACCGGTGATGGTCTCAGAAAGATTACTGGACGTGACAGCCAGCTATGTCGGAATGCTTTTGTGTGTGAACGGACAGTTTCGTTCCTACAATCGTCATGAGGAGCGCAAGAACAGACTGGTGTTGTCTGTGTTTGCCAGAGAAGTGAAATTTATTGAAGAAATGGAAGAAAGTTCGAAGACGAACCAGATTTATCTGGATGGATATATATGTAAGGAACCGGTGTATCGTAAGACACCGTTGGGAAGAGAAATAGCGGATCTGCTGCTGGCGGTAAACCGTCCGTACGGAAAATCCGATTATATTCCCTGTATCTGTTGGGGACGTAACGCCCGTTATGCGGAGCATTTCAAGGTAGGAGAGCGCTGTGCGATCTGGGGACGGATCCAGAGCCGTGAATATATGAAAAAACTGGATGAAGAGCATGTGGAGAAAAGAGTAGCTTTTGAGGTATCCGTCAGCAAACTGGAACTTCTGGAGGAGGCACAGGTGCAGGAATCCATCGTCTAACGACAAAAGATTGCAAAAAGTGACAATATATGGTATAAAAGAATGCATAGATATTAGTAACTGTGTACAGCTAGGGAGCGTCAGATACGCAGATAGACCATGAGGTGTGGAATGGCAGAAGGATGCATCTATATTTATACCGGCGATGGCAGAGGCAAATCACCGGCAGCGATTGGAAGAGCGGTACAGGCAGCGGTAGAAGGCAAGAGGGTCGTTATTATTCAGTTCCTGAAGGGAAAGGGACTGGGGGATTCCGATTTTTTACGCAGAATGGAGCCGGAGATCAAGCTGTTCCGTTTCGAGAAATCGGACGGTAATTTCGTGGAATTACCGGAGGAAAAGAAGCAGGAGGAGATCCAGAACATCCGTAACGGGATCGGCTTTGCCAAGAAAGTACTGACGACTGGAGAATGCGATCTGCTGATCCTGGACGAGGTGCTGGGACTGGTGGAGAAGGATATTATTACGGAAGATGACCTGAAGGCATTACTGGAATGCAGGGGAGATACGGATGTGATTCTGACGGGAATCACCCTGAACGATGAGATCTGTGTTCTGGCGGATGAAGTGTCCAAGATTGAAACGGTAAAATTCAAGGTCTGGGATTGACAGTCACATGGGTTGATGCTATCATAAAACTATATTTAAGAAGATAGAGGTTGCGTTTTTCAAGAGTATTTTTTCGGAGGTAACAGGTACCGATGAGGGAAGAAGAAAGGGGAACACGCCGAAAGATAAGGTATCCTGTATATGTTATCTTGGGCATACGTTTAAGAAGCGTATGACTGTCATCTCGTGAGCAGATGGGGCGCTATCAAATAAGCTTGGATAATCAGCGCCGGCGCCATTGTGCGCTGGCGTTTTGCAAATGGAGGAAGCATATGGCTATTTTTAAAGGAGCAGGCGTGGCAATCGTCACACCCATGAACGAGGACGGATCCGTCAATTATGAGAAATTCGGTGAACTGATCGAATTCCAGATCGCAAACGGCACAGATGCTATTATCGTATGCGGTACCACAGGTGAGTCATCTACCCTGACCCATGAGGAGCATCTGGATACTATCAAATACTGTGTGGACAAAGTTGCAAAGAGAATCCCTGTAGTAGCAGGTACCGGTTCCAATTGTACCGAGACTGCAGTATATCTGTCTCAGGAAGCGGAGAAATACGGCGTGGACGGCATTCTGCTGGTAAGTCCCTACTATAATAAAGCAACCCAGAAGGGACTGTATCGTCATTTCAAGACCGTTGCGGATTCTGTGAAGGTTCCCGCTATTCTGTATAACGTACCCAGCCGTACCGGCTGCAATATTCTGCCGGAGACCGTAGTGAAGCTGTGTAAGGACGTGGAGAACATCGTAGGTGTCAAGGAAGCCAGCGGCAACATCAGCCAGATCGCTCACCTGGCAGCCATCGGACAGGGCGTTGTGGATATTTATTCCGGTAATGACGACCAGATTGTACCCATTCTGGCCCTGGGCGGAGTCGGAGTTATCTCCGTACTTTCCAATGTAGCACCTACACAGACCCACGAGATCTGCCAGAAGTTCTTTGACGGAGATGTGGCAGGTAGCCGTCAGATGCAGTTAGATGCCATGGATCTGTGTAACGCACTGTTCTGTGAAGTGAACCCGATCCCTGTGAAGACCGCACTGAACATGATGGGAATGGGAGCCGGTGCGTTCCGTATGCCTCTGTGTGAAATGGAAGAGGCCAATGCCAAGAGGCTTGAAAAAGCCCTGAAGGATTATGGTGTCCTGTAGGCTGGAAAATAGAGAGCAAGAGTGGAAGAATCCCGCCTGTGAAATTTTTATCATGGGCGGGATCTTTTTTCAAAAAGTAACGATTCATAGTGCGCTTTTGCAAATGAATATGAGGGCTGCTGGATCGTTATTACAAAAATCATGATAGATGGGAGAAAAGAAAAATGGTAAAAATAATCATGCATGGATGTAACGGTAAAATGGGACAGGTGATCAGCGGACTGATCGCAGCGGACCCCGATATGGAACTGGTGGCGGGAATCGATGCCAGAGACGATGGACACAATCCCTACCCTGTATTCACAGATATTTACAAATGTGATGTGGCTGCAGATGCAATCATTGATTTCTCCGCAGCCGTGGCAGTAGACAAGCTGTTGGATTACTGCGTGGAGAAAAAGCTTCCCTGCGTGCTGTGTACCACTGGTCTGTCCGAGGCACAGCTGGCGAAAGTAGACGAAGCAGCGAAAAAGGTGGCCATCTTAAAATCCGCCAATATGTCCTTAGGTATCAACCTGATGTTAAAGCTTTTGAAAGAAGCTGCCGGAGTGCTGGCCGACGCAGGCTTCGATATGGAGATTGTGGAGAAGCACCACAATCTGAAGGTAGACGCTCCCAGCGGCACCGCACTGGCACTGGCAGATTCCATCAACGAGGAATTTAACGGTGAGTATGAATATGTCTATGACCGCAGCAACCGCAGAGAGCAGAGACCGAAGAAAGAAATTGGCATCAGCTCTGTCAGAGGCGGCACCATCGTCGGTGACCATGATGTGATCTTCGCCGGGGCAGACGAAGTTGTAACCTTCTCCCACACCGCCTACTCCAAAGCTGTCTTCGGTAAAGGCGCCGTACAGGCAGCCAAGTTCCTGGCAGGCAAGCCCGCCGGCATGTACAACATGTCTGATGTGATCAATGCAGCGATGTAATATATTTTTATGGAATTTTCAATAAACCAGCAGCTTGAATGAGTGTAAGAATAAGCAGGCCGTAAGCAGACGTCGGTACTTAGCGAGGGTACTATCCTCGCTTATGTACCGCTACGCTCTGCGACAGAGCGAGAGCGTGCCGCGTTTCTTATACTCAGGCGAAGCTGCGTAGGGGACAGAGAAAGGCGAACTTCATGAGCGAAATGGAACAGAAGGTTCTAAAGACCCTCTCACACCAATACAAAAATATAGCGGCAGCCTCCACAGAGATCATCAACCTCCAGTCCATCCTGAACCTCCCCAAAGGTACGGAACATTTCCTGACGGATATCCACGGAGAATACGAACAGTTCAACCATGTCCTGAAAAACGGTTCCGGTTCCGTACGCCGCAAGATCGACGAGGAATTCGGCAACACCATCAGCAACAAGGACAAAAAAAGCCTGGCAACCCTGATCTATTATCCAGAGAGCAAACTGGAGATCGTGGAAAGAGAAGAGGACAATCTGGAGGACTGGTACAAAATATCCCTTCATCGTCTGGTACAGGTCATCAAACGTGTCTCTTCCAAATACACCCGATCCAAAGTCAGAAAGGCATTGCCGAAGGATTTCGCCTATGTCATCGAAGAACTGATCACGGAGAAGGAAGAAATCCAGGACAAAGAGGCATACTATAATGAGATCATCCATACTATCATCCGAATCGGCAGAGCGCCGCAGTTTATTATTGCGTTAAGCCACCTGATCCAGCGGCTGGTCATCGATCATCTGCATATCGTCGGTGATATTTACGACAGAGGTCCCGGCCCTCATATTATTATGGATACTTTGTGCGAATACCATTCCGTGGATGTCCAGTGGGGCAATCATGACATGGTGTGGATGGGCGCGGCGGCCGGAAGTCTGGCCTGTATCGCCAATGTGGTCAGAATGTCTGCCAGATACGGTAATCTCGCCACTCTGGAGGATGGCTACGGCATCAACCTGCTGCCTCTGGCTACATTTGCACTGGAAACTTATGAGAATACCAACTGCGATGCCTTTACCATCAAGTTCAATACCGATTACAATACCAAGGATCTCGGGCTGGACACCAAGATGCATAAAGCAATTGCTATCTTGCAGTTCAAGCTGGAAGGACAGCTGATTATGAGACACCCGGAGTTCCATATGGAAGACCGGATGCTGTTGCATCGGATCGATTTCGAGAAAAAGACGATCTGCGTGGACGGCAAAGAATATCCCATGAAAGACGTGGATTTCCCTACGGTGGATCCTGTACATCCTTACGAACTCACGGAGGAAGAGAGCAAGGTCATGCTGCGCCTGCAGCAGGTGTTCATGCGTTGTGAGAAACTGCAGCGCCATGTAAAATTTCTGTTTTCCAAGGGCGGCATGTACAAGATTTACAACGGCAATCTGTTGTATCACGGCTGTGTCCCCTTGAATCCGGACGGCAGTTTCATGCAGGTGGAGATCTGCGGAAAAGAGTATTGCGGAAAAGCACTGTACGACATTCTGGAATATTACGCCAGAAGAGGTTATTATGCCAAGGAAGCCAAAGAGCGCGCTCTTGGACAGGATATGATCTGGTACATCTGGGCGGGCCCCGGTTCCCCGGTGTTCGGCAAGGCAAAAATGGCTACCTTTGAGCGGTATTTCCTGAAGGATAAGGAGACTCATATAGAAGAGAAAAACAGTTACTATAAGCTGTTGGAAAATGAGGAAGTCATCGGCAGAATCTTAGAGGAATTCGGTCTGGACAAGGCCGATGCCCATATCGTCAATGGTCATGTGCCCGTGGAACAGATCCATGGGGAATCACCCATCAAATGCGGCGGTAAGCTGCTGATCATCGACGGTGGCTTTTCCAAAGCATATCAGAAAAAGACGGGAATTGCGGGATATACGCTGGTATGTAATTCCAGAGGAATGCGTCTGGTAGCCCATGAACCTTTTGAATCTACGGAAGCGGCGATTATCAAGGAATCGGATATTTTCTCGGATTCCGTGGTGGTGGAGAATTTCCCCCGCAGAAAACTGGTGGCCGATACCGATACCGGCAAGGAGATCCAGGAGAATATCTTCTATCTGGAAGAACTCCTGGAGGCTTACCGGGAAGGTACGATCATGGAAGAGGTATAACTTATCTCTGGCCGGCTCCGGTGGTGGCAGTGGTAGAATTGTTGTTACCTGCAGTATCATTACCGTTGCCTACCAGGTCGTTGGTGATATCGGAGACACCGTTTGCGGCATCGTCCACGATATTGCCTACGGTATCACCGGCTTCTCCGATGGCATTGCCTGCATTGTCCAGCATGGAATCATTTTCTCCTACGGTGTTACCGTTGCCGTTCATGTCACCCATAGTGCTGTCGGTAGCGGCAGTTCCGGTCTCTGTGGTCTGCGCCTCTGTGCTCCCCTGAGCAGCAGGAGAGGTGGACGGAGAAGGAGAGGCAGCCATGCTGCCGGAGTTATTGTTGTTCTTGTTGGTGCCACAGGCGGTCGCCATACACAGGTAGACTGTGATGATGCCCAGAACCAGTAATTTTTTCCCGATGTGGGATGTTACGTTATTTGTCTTATTTTTCATAATGTCCTCCATTTCAAGATGCCCGTCAGGGATATTCAGTCCGAACCAAAGGTGGTCGGCTTGAGGGTAGTATGTGCGGATTTTAGAAAATAATTCAAAAAAATAAAAATCATTTGGAAGAAAACGAGGAAAAAGATGGAATTTCGCCCCTGTATTGATATTCATAACGGAAAAGTAAAACAGATTGTCGGTGGGAGCTTAAAAGATCTCGGTGATCGGGCGCAGGAGAACTTTGTCTCAGAACAGGACGCTGCCTTTTATGCAAAACTGTATCAGAAAAACAGTTTAAAAGGCGGACATATTATTTTATTGAATGCCTCGGACAGCCCTTATTATGAGGCAACGAAGGAACAGGCATTGTCGGCCCTGCGTGTATATCCGGGAGGATTGCAGGTCGGAGGAGGCATCACGGCGGAGAATGCGGCAGAGTATCTGGCAGCAGGGGCCTCCCATGTGATCGTGACGTCCTATGTGTTCAGGGAGGGACGGATCGACTATGACAGACTGGACAAACTGGTCCAGTCCATCGGAAAAGAGCACCTTGTGCTGGATGTAAGCTGCAAGCGTGCGGGAGAGCAGTATCTGGTAGTGACTGACCGCTGGCAGAAGCTGACAGAAGAAGCAGTGGATGAGGCACTACTTAAAAAATTATCTGCCTATTGTGATGAATTCCTGATCCATGCAGTGGATGTGGAAGGCAAGGCCCGGGGAATTGAACAGGAACTGGTAAAGTTTATTGGAAATTATACCGGAAATCCAATCACCTATGCGGGTGGTGTTCACTCCATGGAAGATCTGTATTTGTTAAAAAAACTGGGGCAGAACCGGATGAATGTGACCATCGGGAGTGCACTGGATCTCTTCGGCGGCAGCATGAAATGGGAAGATGTACTGACAGTGTGCAGAGAAAAATAGAAAGATCCGCAGGAACTATCATGTGATAGCGCCTGCGGATCTTATTTTTCGTTTATGATTAAAGTTTGGTTACGTTAACAGCCTGAGGTCCCTTTTCTCCATCTACGATATCAAAAGAAACGGCTGCGCCCTCTTCCAGGGTCTTGTAACCGTCCATTTTCAGACCGCTGTAGTGTACGAATACATCCTTGCCGGATTCATCGGAGATGAAACCATAACCCTTCTGATTGTTGAACCACTTAACTGTACCTTTGTTCATAATAGATACCTCCACAAATTCTTTGCTGTCATTTACTTTTTGCAATGTATACAACATTGTCTCAGCAAGTGCATCATAGCACAGCAGGTAGTAAAAGTAAATAGACGATTCTGTAAAATTGCACAAAAATTTATAGGTAATTCCCTTTTAAATACGAATAAATGAAGAAAATCTTGGGAAAATATTACAAAAATGTTAAGAAATGATTGCTGTAAGAGCTTTCCTGTGGTAAAATGGGTTGATATTTAGCGGAGGTGACTCTATGAAAAGACGTAAACATAAGCGAAGATTGAACCATGTGCTGATTCTTACGTCAGACGCAGCAGATGCCAATGTAAAGCAGTTCCGTGTACGTGCATGGATCGTGGAAATCGTGGTACTTCTGTTGTGTGTATTGGTCGGCGGAGTGATCGGCTATTTTATCTACGAGGGACAGCTCTGGGAGAACGCCAGTAGACGGAGCCATGAACAGGTTATGGCACTGGAGGAAGAGAACAAGACACTGAGCGAGCAGAACAGTAAGCTGGAAGCGCAGGTGACGGAACAGGCGGAAGAGATACAGATCTTAAGCGACACCGTAAGCCAGAAGGTACAGAGTGAGAGCGAATTATCAGCAACTCTGGAAAAGCAGAGCCTTCCTACGGAATTCCCTCTGACGGGTTCTGCATCCATGGAGGAAGTAAGTGAGGGCGATCCCATGTGCATATTCCATGCATCGGTGGGAACTACGGTTGTGGCGGCGGCCAGCGGTACGGTCATTGCCATAAATGATGACGAGATCTACGGACACAGCGTGTGGGTGGATCATGGCAACGGTTATGTCACCATCTATCGGAATAAAGGAGATACCACAGTGAATGTGGGGGATTCCGTAGTACAGGGAACTACCTTGTTTGTCATCGGCGAAGATAACGCGGATCTGGGATACCAGATGCAGAAAGACGGAAGCTATATTAATCCTATGGATATGCTGGCAATCAGTGGTTGATTGCAGAAAGGTTTGGAAGATACATGTTAGGAAAAAAGAATGCAGATACAAAAATGAGCACACTGATCGGTGCCGGAGCGGAGTTGACCGGAGATTTTACATTGGACGGTTCCGCAAGAATTGACGGTAAGATTGGTGGTAACGTGACGGTGACAGGCAACCTGATCCTGGGAGCCGGAAGCATAGTCACAGGAGATGTACAGGCTGCATCTGTTCTGATCGGCGGGGAAGTGACCGGAAATATCACTGCACCGGAGAAAGCGGAACTGACAGCTTCGGCCAAAGTGCTGGGGGACATTGCCACAAAGGTGATCGTTATTGATGAACATGCCGTATTCCAGGGAAAAATCGATATGAACCAGACAGTTCCTGACAGAAAAGGTAAAGCCAGAACGGCCAAAGCGGTCCGGGCAGGACGCAAGAGTGCCAAGGCAGCCATCGCAGAAGCTCTGAAGGAAGTGGAAGAGGAAGAAAAGAGAGAAAATCAGAAGACTTCACAGACAGCAGAGACGGTGGAGAAGACAGAAACTCCAGCTGCGGAAACAACAGCAGCCAATACAAGCGAAGCATAAGAAGAATAAAAGATAAAATAAAAACAGGAGCGCCGTTTTTGAGTGCTCCTGTTTTTATTCATTAAGTTAAGAATTCTGTTCCGTTTCCTTTTTCTCCATACGTCCAAAGACCAGCTCGTAACCGTCGTTGCCGTAGTTCAGTGAACGGTTTACGCGGCTGATGGTGGCGGTGGAAGCTCCGGTCTTCTCGGCAATCTCCAGATATGTCTTGCCGTCCTTCAGCATGGCAGCCACTTCGAACCGTTGGGACAGAGACAACAGTTCGTTGACAGTACACAGATCTTCGAAGAAACTGTAGCATTCCTCACGGGACTGCAGACACAACACCGCATCAAAAAGGGAATCTACAGCGTCCGTTTTGATTTTTTTATTCATTATCGACACACCTTTCCATAGTTGTAATCAATACAACGCAACTATTAGTATTTTAGCATACTAAAGTTGTAAAGTAAAGGAGTGAAACAAAATAGTTATAAAATCTTTATAAATTCAGAGAACAGAGAAAAGGTGCAACTGTTGACATGTAGTTTTGAATACTATATAATGAATGCAAAAGAAAACAAGCGCTCGCAGAGCGAGCATTTGTTTTCTTGCATTCATTAACAAGAGAACCGTCTGCGAAGCACGGGATATCGAGTCAATATTTTTGGAAACTACCTCACGGAAAGGACAGCAGGAACATTATGGCAGCAACAACAGAAGAATTACTTCAGATGATCTTACAGAGTCTGGAGAAAGTAGAATATATCAAGTCGGAAGACATTCCGAATATTGATCTGTATATGGATCAGGTACTGACCTTTATGGATCGTAAGCTGCGTTCCGCAGTGCGGCCCCAGACCGAAGACCGCATCCTGACCAAGACCATGATCAACAATTATGCGAAGAATGATCTGCTGCCGCCGCCGGTGAAGAAGAAATATTCCAAAGAGCATGTGCTGCTTCTTATTTTTATCTACTATTATAAAGGGATCATTCCCATGAATGAGATCCAGACGCTGCTTAAGCCCCTTACTGACCGCTATTTTCAGAACGGACAGGTCTTTGACCTGGAGAGCGTCTACAAGGAAGTGGTGGTGCTGGAGAAGGAACAGCTGGAGGATCTGAAAAAGGATGTTGTGGAGAAATTCCGCAGAGCAGAGGATTCCTTTACCGAAGTGACCGGAGAAGAGCAGGAGTTTTTACAGAAATTTGCCCTGATCTGCCTGTTGAGCTTTGATGTCTATATGAAGAAGATGATTGTGGAACAGCTGGTAGCGGATCTGGCAGATACGATGAAAGCACAGGAACCGGAGAAGGAAGCTCATAAGAAAAAGAATTAGACCGTTTTGGAAAGTAAAAGGACAATAGAATGAAAGCAATCATGGATCTTCATACGCATACTCTGGCAGCAGGGCATGCGTATAGTACCTTATTGGAGAATATAGATGCTGCATTGGCAATGGGCTTACAGTACCTGGGAATGAGTGAGCACGGACCGACTTCCCCGGGAGGCCCGCATAATTTCTTTTTCAGTAATTATAAAGTGATTCCCAGAATATATGACAGAGAAGAGAACACCGGCCGGGTAATACCGAAGCCAGATGGAAGTCTGCGCCTGCTATGCGGCGTAGAAGCAAATATCTGCAGTACAAACGGTGAACTGGATCTGGAAGAGCACTATCTGCAGAAAATGGATTATGCCCTTGCCAGCATTCATCCCTTTGCCTTTACTGCGGGAAGCCGCAAGGAGAATACACTGGCATCTGTCAGAGCTTTTCAGAATCCTTATGTGAAAATACTTGGGCATCCCGATGACGGCAGATTTCCGTTGGATTATGACGAACTGGTGCGAGAGGCCAGACAGGCACAGGCGGTGTTGGAAGTGAACAATTCATCCCTGAATCCCCAGTCGGCCAGACAAGGAGGCAGAGAAAATATTACAGAGCTGTTAAAGACTTGCATGAAGTATGATCAGCCTGTTATAATGGGAACGGACAGCCATATGTGCTTTGCCATCGGAGCATTTGATGATGCAGAGCAGCTGATGCGGGAACTGGAATTTCCGAAGGAACTGGTGTTGAACTATGATCCGGAGAACATCCGTAAGCTGATCAACATAACATTATAGCTGATTCCACCCGGCAAGACCGGACAAGAATTCCAGCCGCAGACGGCAGGCCCCGTAAGAGGGCAGATAGGAGAACAAATGAAAGACGCAAATTGTGGATATTGTATGAGAGGAGAACTGTTAGACAAGTTCGGTATTTTTATCTGTGATCTGAAGGTAAGCAGCCTGATCCTGTTCAAGGAGCAGAGCCATCCCGGCAGATGTATCGTGGCATATAAGGACCATGTCAGCGAGATCGTGGACATCAGCGAGGAAGAGAGAAGATTATTCTTCGAGGATGTGGCTCATGCAGCCAAAGCTATTCATGCAGCATTCCATCCCGATAAATTAAACTACGGCGCTTACGGTGACACCGGCTGCCATCTGCATATGCACCTGTGCCCGAAGTACAAGGACGGCTTCGAGTGGGGCGGAACCTTCGAGATGAACCCCGGCAAGACTCTGCTGACCGATGCGGAGTATCAGGAGATGATCGATAAGATCAAGGCAAATCTGTAATTATATGGAACGTTTTCCCTGAGGTTACATAGAATAAATATGTAATCTCAGGGAGGATGAATGATTATGAAAAGAAGGAAAGTAACGGTAGCAGTATTGTCTGTAGTGCTTGCAGCGGCTGCACTTACGGGCTGCGGCAGCGCACAGCAGACGAACGGACCAAAGAAGACCAGAGTGGTGCTCAATGAGGTAGCCCACTCTATTTTTTATGCACCGATGTATGTGGCAATCGAAGAAGGATATTTTGAAGATGCCGGGATCGATCTGGAGCTGGTGACGGGATTTGGCGCGGATAAGACCATGACGGCAGTACTGACCGGTGAGGCGGACATCGGCTTTATGGGCAGCGAGAGCACCATTTACACCTATGCTGGCGGAACGGAAGATTATGTGGTGAATTTTGCCCAACTGACCCAGCGGGCTGGCAATTTCCTGGTGGCGAGAGAACCCATCGATGATTTTTCGTGGGATATGTTAAAAGGTACTACCGTCTTGGGCGGTAGAGCGGGCGGTATGCCGGAGATGGTATTTGAATATATTCTGGAGAAAAATAATATGGATCCGACAACGGATCTGTCCATCGACCAGAGCATTGACTTCGGTTCCACGGCAGCAGCTTTTTCCGGCGGACAGGGAGACTTTACTATTGAGTTCGAGCCGCATGCCACATTGTTGGAACAAAAGGGTGACGGTTATGTGGTGGCCTCTCTGGGTGAAGAATCCGGTTATGTTCCTTATACCTCGTTCTCAGCAAAGAAGAGTTACCTGGAAAAAAATCCCGAGACCATTCAGGCATTCACTGATGCCTTGCAAAAAGGCATGGATTACGTACAGGAGCATAGTGCGGAGGAAATTGCCAAGTGTATTGCACCCCAGTTTGCCGAGACCGAAAGTGACACATTGACAGCTATTGTTGCCAGATATCAGGAACAGGATACCTGGAAAGAGGATTTGATCTTCCATAAAGATGCCTTTGACCTGTTGCAGAATATTCTGGAGGATTCGGATGTACTGAAAGAGAGAGTACCTTACGAGGCACTGGTAACTACGGAATTCGCAGAGAAAGCAACGGCAAGATAAGCAGAATAAAATAGGATAAAAAGGGGGAGGATCAGACGTCCTCCTCCTTGATGTGTATATTTTTGATGGCCCATAATTTCAAAGCTTTGGCATTGGTACTGATCTTCTCCAGGGAATCCAGAATATCCTGAAATGCCGGGCGCTCATCCTCGGAGATGATGCCGTCTTCGGAGATGGCAATCAGGGAAGCCCGCAGGGTGTCGATATCCTTTAAGGAACCCAGTACCTTCAATGCCAGCCGGTCAAAGTCCACAATGTCGACTTCCGATACACTGCTGCGGCCCAGAGGACATTCCCTGGCACAGAAGGAATTGTTCAGCTCCGGTGTATTGTAGGCCTTGGCCATGGCCTTGACTTCCTCGGGATAGGGAACAATGGTGTCCAGTTCGATCCTGGCCAGTCTGGTACGGTCGATGCCCACCAGTTCGGCGGCTTTTTCCCGACTGCTGAAGTCCGCATTCGTCTCAGCGGCTTCGCAACGTGCGAGATAGTACATATTATCAGCGGCTTTTGTAGCTTTTTTACCCATTTTTCTTTCAACCCTTTTATATTATAGTTTAATCAAACATCTCTAGTATCACAGTTTAGTAGAAAAACGGCACATTGTAAAGGAAAAATGACGATATTTTACGAAAAGCAGTTGAGGGAATGTGTAAAATTTGCTAAAATATAAGAGATGTGAAAAAGAACAGATTTTTCATATATAAAACGGAGGTGCGGTAATGGGTTTAATCAGAGCAGCGAAAGATGCAGTCAGCAGCATGATGGCTGACCAGTGGAGAGAGTATTTCTATTGTGATTCCCTTTCCAATGATGTGCTGGTAGTAAAAGGACAGCAGCGTGTAACCAATGGACGTAACAGTAACACCAAGGGTGTGGAGAACATTATCTCCAACGGCTCTATCGTGGCAGTCAACGAAGGACAGTGTATGATCATCGTGGATCAGGGCGGAATTGTAGAGTTCTGTGCCGATGCAGGTGAATTCGTATATGATTCTTCCACCGAGCCCAGCCTGTTCTACGGAAATCTTGGTGAGAGCGTTAAGAATACATTTTCCAATATAGGGAAGCGTTTTACTTTCGGAGGTAATGCGGCAAAGGATCAGAGAATCTACTTTTTTAATATTAAGGAGATCATGAACAATCTCTTTGGTACTGCAAGCCCCATTCCTTTCCGTGTGATCGATCAGAATATCGGACTGGATCTGGATACTTCTTTGCGTTGTAACGGTGAATATTCATTCCATCTGGTAGATCCTCTGTTATTCTACAAGAATGTATGTGGTAACGTAACAGAGTCCTACACCAGAAGTGAACTGGTAGCGAAGATGAAGGCAGAACTGTTGACTGCATTGCAACCCGCACTGGCCAAGATCTCCGCAAAAGGCGTCCGTCCCAGTGAGATTCCCGCACACACTGAGGAACTGACGGAGGCTTTAAAAGATGAACTTTCCGATCTGTGGACCAAGCTTCGCGGTATCGAGATCGTTACTATCAATATCAACTCTGCAAAGATTCCCGATGAGGATGCGAAGACTATTGCTGATCTGCAGAGAACCGCAGTACTGCGCAATACCGGAATGGCTGCAGCTACCATGACTGCTGCACAGGCAGAAGCTATGAAGATGGCAGCATCTAATACTTCTACAGGACCTATGATGGCATTTGCCGGTATGAACATGGCGAATATGGTAGGTGGTATTAATGCCGGCCAACTGTACCAGATGGATGCACAGCAGAATGGTATGGGTATGCAGCAGGCACAGGCAGCACCTGTGCAGGGGCAGGCTCCTAAGATGCAGGCACCGGTACTGGGCTGGACCTGTAGCTGCGGTGCTGCGGATAACCGGGGCAAATTCTGTTCCGAGTGTGGCGCACCCAAGCCCTCCGATGCAGGTTGGACCTGCAGCTGTGGTGCAGTAAACCAGGGCAAGTTCTGTTCCGAATGCGGAGCAAAGAAGCCGGACGGCGCACCGATCTATAAATGCGACAAGTGTGGCTGGGAGCCGGAAGATCCTGCACATCCTCCCAAGTTCTGCCCGGAGTGCGGTGATCCTTTTGACGAGAACGACAGAGTATAATACATACTCAGCAGAATATTTCTACAAAACAGCAGTACAGCGGATGCCTTTTGGCATCTGCTGTACTTTGCTGTAACAGTGCGGCTTTGCGAATGGCGCGCTGAACTGTTAACAGTTCAGCTATGTGGTGCAACTTTGGCACCTGCGTTCCTGAACTTATGCTATACAAACATTACAACAGAATGAAAAACAGAGAGAAACATAAATGAGCGGAAATCTGATTGCAATTATCGTCATATTGGTATTACTTCTGGTGCTTGCAGGAATCATTTATTATGCCTATTGCAACATCAGGAAAAAACTGCGGGATACCTCCCGGATGTTATTCGGAACGGACTCCATGATCGAGGGAATGAAACAGAGAGAAAAGGAAGTGGAAATGACACCGAAGTCGGTCTCTTCCGCAACCAACCTGTACATGCCGTCCATTATGCGGGATTTCCCGGAATTTCATTATGATGAGATGAAGAGCAGAGCGGAGAATGTGCTGACCTCCTATCTGCAGAGTATTACGAAACAGAATCCGGCCCTGTTGTCGGAGGGAACCAGAGAATTGAAAGAACAGCTCAGACTGCGGCTGGAAATGCTACAGAACCAGTCCCAGAAGGAGAGCTTTGAAAATATCCATATTCACAGAACGGAGATCCACCAGTACCGGAAGCAGAGGGGAAGACAGAGTATTGTCCTGCAGACAGCAGTGGAGTATTTTCATGCATTAAAAGAGAACGGAAAAGTAATAAGAGGCAGTGAAGAGCATAAAGAACAGGCCAAGTATAACGTGGAACTGGTCTATATCCAGGATCAGGATATGATCGAGAATCAGGAGGATGCCGGTCTGGGACTGAACTGTCCGAACTGTGGAGCACCGCTTCCGGGACTGGGAGCCAAGAAATGTATTTACTGTGACACGCCGATCGTGGAATACAATCTCCGTGTCTGGAATTTCAGCCGGGTGGAAGAGGTATAGAGAAAGCAAAAGAGGGTCTGCATGGAAGAAAAATGTATGGGATTGAAAAACGAGGTTGCATTGCAGGAAAAACAGACAGGGGATGTGGACAGACAGCTGGATGAGACCACCAGAGAACTGCATCGGGAGCGGGAAAAGCTGATGGCTGTGATCCGTATGTCCGGAGATCTGATTTTCGAATATGATATTGTAAATGACAAGATGTATTATGCCGGTCCGGGAGAGGGAATTCTGTATTCCCGGCAGATCACGGAGGGGTATACAGATCAGCTGCTCAAAGAAGCCGGGAACCGGACAGAAACGGTAGAACAACAGCTGGCAGAAGCACTGCGCAGTGGCAAGCCGGATATTTATATCGAACTCTGCAAGACCGATGCGCAGGGGAAGCCCCGGTGGGTGAAGGTCATCGGACAGACTTTTTATGATGAAAAGGGAGAACCGGAGCGGGTTCTGGGAAAGGTCTGTGACATTGATGACCAGAAGAAAAAAGAGTGGGAACTGCGGGAAAAATCTCAGAAAGATTCCCTGACCGGATTGCTGAACAATTCTACCATCAAACAACAGATCGGTGCCAGGCTACAGAGCCTGAAACGCGGGCAGACTGGGTATCTGGTCGTACAGGATGTGGACAGCTTTAAGAAGATCAACGACACCAACGGCCATCTGTTTGGGGATGCGGTATTGTGTTCCTTTGCGGATGAACTCAGTAATATTTTCCCCGAGGCGTTAAAAGGCCGGATCGGTGGGGATGAATTTGTCTTCTATGTGGAGGACATGGACAGAGAACAGCTGGAGGAGAAATTAAAACAGCTGAACCGCTGCATGTCTGACCGTTATGATGATGACAAGACAGGGCTGCACATTTCCTGTAGCCTGGGCGCGGCGGTGACAGACGGCACGGTGACGGATTACAATCTGTTGTTCCAGTGGGCAGATGCAGCCCTGTATCAGGTAAAGAGCAAAGGAAAGGGTGCTTATTACCTGCTGGATGTCAAGGAAGGTGTGGCATTGCCCGGCAAGAGTTATCTGGACAGTGAAGAGAACAAGGAGGACGAGATTGCCCATAAAGAGGCACAGTTTGAGAGTGCGGAAGATTTGGTATTATTTTGCATGGATCTGTTGGAAAATGTGCCGAATCTGACCAGTGCACTAAAGGTGATCTGTGAGCGGACCTGTAGCTTTTTTGGAATTGATGACATGATCTGTGTGGAAGTCAACGAGGCTGGACCAACAATCCGTTATCAATGGAATCGTGAAGAGAAGAAAGATTTTGCCAGAAGAATCCTGAATCCCGGCGTGTTCGAATGGGACAGGATCCGGAAAAAGGCCGATGAATCCGGTGCTGTGATCTACCGGCAGTTAGAGACTCCGGATGTCTACAAGGAAGAGGCGGAGTCCGTGATGATTGTAATGTCCACGGCCGCTAAGGGATTAAAGGCCAGCGTTATTTTCTCAAATCGCCACACAGACAGAAGCTGGCAGGAAGAGAAAAATGCACTGTGCAGAATTTCTCACCAGATTTTTAACCGACTGCGCACGCTGAAGAATGCGGAGAAGGATCAGCGTGATCTGAACCGGAAACTGAATTATGATGCTCTGACCGGACTGCCGATATATAACAAGTTTGTGGATAAGCTGGAGGCCTATATGGCTGCCCACGGGAAATCAGGATTGTTTTTTGTGTCATCTGATTTTTCAAATTTCCAGTATGTGAACGAAATGTACGGTTATGAAGTGGGAGATAGGATCCTGCATGATTTTGCGATAGCCTTGCAGGAAAAGTGCCAGAACGGCGTACTGTTCTGTCGTGTAACTTCGGATCATTTCGTGGGAGTGCTGAAGGAAGATACGGTGGAGAAGGCCAGAGACAAATATCTGGAATTCACCAATACTTTTGTGCAGAAGACCAACAGCCGCTACGACCAGTGCAATCTGGTCATTGCCACGGGAATGTATGAAATCCTGGAGAATGACTGGTCGGTGTCCTCCATGATGGATAACGCCAATGAGGCCAGAAAACAGTGCAAGACCCAGAAGGTAGACAGTGCGGTGGAAATCTATACAGAGAAGATCCGTAAGAATCTGGAGAATACCAGAGAGATCGTATCTGGTATGGTAGCTGCATATAATAATAAGGAATTTCGGGCGTATCTGCAGCCGAAAGTTTCTTTGCACACCGGAAAAGTAGTGGGTGCTGAAGCACTGGTCAGATGGATCCGGGCTGACGGTTCTATGGTAATGCCGGGGAGATTTATTGATGTCTTTGAGAGAAACGGATTTGTGACCAAGGTGGATTTTGCCATTCTGGATCAGGTACTGGAATATTTGCAGGATGCTTTGGCGCAGAGAGAAGAAGTGGTGCCGATCTCGGTGAACTTTTCCAGAAGGCATAATGAATATACAGACTTCGTACCGAATATTTTAAAACGCTTGAAAGACTACAAAGTACCCAGTGAACTTTTGGAAGTGGAAGTGACGGAATCTGTTTTCATGTCGGATTTAAATAAACTGACCAACAATCTGGAGACTCTCCGGGATAAAGGGGTAGAGATTTCAGTAGATGATTTCGGCAGCGGTTATTCATCCCTGAATCTGTTGTCCAAGGTAGCGGTGGATACGGTGAAGCTGGACAAGCAGTTCCTGGATGACACCATGAACAGCGAACGGGAAGAAACGGCATTGACAATTATCAAATATCTGACTAAAATGTTGAAGCATCTCGGCTTCAAGGTATTGGCAGAGGGGGTGGAGACGAAGGAACAGTTAGACATGCTGCGTCTGGCGGACTGTGACATCGTACAGGGCTATTTTTATGCAAAGCCTATGCCAATCGATGATTTCCGAAAGTTTTTGCAGGAATTTAATGAAAGGGATAATGCATAATTCATGAGTATTTATGATACCTTAAATAAAGAACAAAAAGAAGCGGTGCTTCATACGGAAGGACCGCTCCTTCTGTTGGCGGGCGCAGGAAGCGGCAAGACCCGTGTCCTGACCCACAGAGTGGCTTATCTGATTGATGAGATGGGAGTAAATCCATGGAACATTCTGGCCATCACTTTTACCAACAAAGCAGCCCAGGAGATGCGGGAGCGTGTGGATCAGATCGCAGGTTTCGGTGCGGATCAGGTATGGGTAGCGACATTCCATGCCACTTGCATGAGGATCCTCAGAAGACATATTGACCGGTTGGGCTATGATACGAATTTTACCATTTATGATACGGATGACCAGAAATCTGTGATAAAGCAGGTCTGCAAGCGCCTGAACATCGACACAAAGATGTACAAAGAGCGGACGCTGTTATCGGAAATTTCCTCCGCCAAGGACGAGTTGGTGGATGTGCGGGAATTTGAAGTAAAATCCGTGGGAGATTACAAGAAATCCGTGATCGCCAAGGTCTACAGAGAGTATCAGGAGACCTTGAAAAAGAGTAATGCACTGGATTTTGATGATATTATTGTAAAGACTGTGGAACTGTTCAAAAGCTGCCCGGAAGTACTTTATAATTATCAGGAACGTTTCAAATATATCATGGTGGATGAGTACCAGGATACCAATACAGCGCAGTTCGAACTGATCCGTCTGTTGGCGGACGGTTATCGCAATCTGTGTGTGGTAGGTGATGATGACCAGTCCATCTACAAATTCCGCGGTGCCAATATCCGTAATATTCTGGACTACGAGAAGGTATATCCCGATGCAAAGGTGATTAAGCTGGAACAGAACTACCGATCCACCCAGAACATCCTGGATGCGGCCAACGCGGTAATCCGCAACAACAGAGGTCGTAAGGAAAAAGCCCTCTGGACGGAAAAAGGAGCAGGCAGCCGGGTACATTTCAGGCAGTTTGACAATGCCTATGAAGAGGCGGAATACATTGCGGACGATATTGCCGACAAGGTGAAAAATGACGGCATTGCCTATGCGGACTGTGCGGTGCTGTACCGTACCAATGCCCAGTCGCGACTTCTGGAAGAACGTATGGTAGTGGAGGGCATTCCTTATCATGTGGTAGGTGGAGTGAACTTCTATGCCAGACAGGAGATCCGCGATATTCTGGCATATCTGAAAACTATTGATAACGGCAGGGATGAAGTGGCTCTGCGCAGAATTATTAATGTGCCGAAAAGAAGCATCGGTGCGGCATCCTTGGAAAAGGTAGCAGACTATGCACAGATGAAGGATATTACTTTATTTGATGCATTGTGTGAAGCAGATCAGATCAAGGGACTGGGAAGAGCGGAGCCCAAGATCCGTGGATTTGTGAATCTGATCGAGGTACTTCGCAGCGGATTATCTTCGTATACATTGCCGGATCTGATCAAATCTCTGCTGGAACGGATCGATTATGCAGAATATCTGCGGGATCAGGATGAGGAATCCGCTGAGGATCGTCTGGGGAACGTAGATGAATTGATCACCAAGGCGGCCGCATATGAGGAGACTCACGACGAGCCTTCTCTGTCGGAATTTCTGGAAGAAATCATGCTGGTGGCAGACATTGACAATGTGGAGAACGGTGACAACCGGGTGCTGCTCATGACGCTGCACAGTGCCAAAGGCCTGGAATTCCCGGTGGTGTATCTCGCCGGCATGGAAGATGGATTATTCCCCAGCTTTATGACCATTGCTTCCGATGACCCGTTGGAGATCGAGGAAGAGAGAAGACTGGCTTATGTGGGAATCACCAGAGCCAAGGAGGATCTGACGCTGACCTGTGCAAAGAGCAGAATGCTGCGTGGGGAGACCCAGTACAATCCGGTGAGCCGTTTTGTGAGGGAGATTCCGAAGGAATTATTGGATAATACCCTGCCGCCCAGCAGAAGATACCGGGACGATGATCTGGAAGATTTTCAGGCGAGAAGAGCCAATGAAGCAGCTCTTCGTGCCATGGGACTGGAGGCGATTGCATCTCCCCGGTCTGGATCCGGCTCGGATAGTGGTTTTGGCGGCTTCGGTAATACCGGCTTTGATCCAAGACCCAAGGCGACCTTAAAACCCCGTGTTACGGCAAAGGCGGATAAACCTTATATTTCCAAGGGCATCAGCGGACTGAACCAGCTGGCCGGACTGCAGAAGGGCACGGAGTTCAAGGCACCGGAGAAACTGGACTACGAGGTAGGTGACAGAGTGCGCCATATCAAATACGGCGAGGGCACGGTACTAAATATCGTGAGAGAACCCAGAGACTATAAAGTCACCGTAGCGTTTGACCAAGCGGGACAGAAGATCATGTATGCGTCTTTTGCAAAACTAAAGCAGTTGTAGGAAATTATAAGAATAAGAAATGTATTTCCTCAAATATGGTTTTTCTATAGTATTTTTGATGAAAATATGGTATCATATAAAGGAATGAAAACAAAATGCTTTGTATCCATAAATACGAATAGATGCAGGAAAGGCAGGTAAATAATATGAACAGAATTGAAAATCTGGTAGATCTTGACAAATTAAATGAGCTGAAAGTCAGCGAACTGAAGAAGCTTAACAAGCTGTTGGGCAAGGAAGTAGAAGAGAAGAAGGAACGCAATATCCTGTTATGGGTACTGGCCATCATCGGCGCCGTAGCAGCTGTTGCAGCCGTAGCTTATGCCGTATATCGTTTCTTCTTCGCACAGGATTATCTGGAAGACTTCGAGGATGATTTCGAAGACGAAGCAGATGACGTGGAAGAGGATGACGACTTCTTCGAGGATGAAGGAGAGAACTAACCCATGAAAAAAGGACAGGTATATGAAGGATCTGTTGTAAGGGTTGATTTTCCCAACAAAGGGATCGTCTGTGTGGGAGATGAGACTGCTGTAGTCAAGAACGGCCTGCCCGGACAGAAAGTCAAGTTCTCAGTGAATAAAGTACGCAAAGGGAAGGCGGAAGGAAGGCTTTTAGAGGTGACGGAGAAGTCACCTCTGGAAACCGGACGGACGTGTTCCCTTTTTGGGTTATGCGGCGGATGTACCTATCTGTCTCTTCCCTATGAAGAACAGCTGAAAGTCAAGGAGGAACAGGTAAAACGCCTGCTGGACAGTGTGTTAAACAAGCAGGAGGAAGCCTGGGCTTTTGAGGGCATCAAGGGCAGCCCGAAGGCTTATGAATACCGTAATAAGATGGAATTTTCCTTCGGAGACGAGTACAAGGACGGACCGCTGGCGCTGGGCATGCATAAGAGAGGCAGCTTCTACGATATAGTGACCGTAGCGGACTGTGAGATCGTGGATGCGGATTACCGCCTGATCTTACAGACAGTGAGAGATTACTTTGCCCGGGCGAAGGTAAGCTTTTTCCACAGAATGAGCCATGAGGGGTACTTACGTCACCTGCTGGTACGTAAGGCATCCCGCACCGGAGAGATTCTGGTGGCACTGGTGACGACCTCACAGGATCCCTGGCAGGGAGAGACGGCGGTGGAAGGAAGCTTGGATGTGGATGCGCTGATCACAGGATTTAAGGATCTGTTGCTTTCCCTGGAACAGGATAGGAAGCTAGCCGGAAAATTCGCAGGAATCTTACATATTACTAATGATTCCATTGCAGATGTGGTGCAGAGTGATCGTACGGAGCTGTTATACGGACAGGAGTATTTTTATGAGGAACTGCTGGGGTTGAAATTCAAGATCTCCACATTCTCCTTTTTCCAGACCAACTCTTACAGTGCGGAGGTACTGTACCAGACGGCAAGAGATTATGTGGGCGACCTGGGCGGCAGTGACAAGACTGTGTTCGACCTCTACAGCGGCACCGGTACCATCGCACAGCTCATGGCACCGGCGGCCGGAAAGGTTATCGGCGTGGAAATCGTGGAGGAAGCCGTAGAGGCAGCAAAGAAAAATGCCGCTGCCAACGGACTGGATAACTGCGAATTCATCGCCGGAGATGTACTGAAGGTTCTGGACGAAGTGGAAGAGAAGCCGGATATGATCATCCTGGATCCCCCCAGAGACGGCATCCACCCCAAGGCACTGCCGAAGATCATTGCTTACGGTGTGGATCATATTGTCTACATCTCCTGCAAACCCACCAGCCTTGTGCGGGATCTGGAAGTGTTTCTGGAGAACGGTTACCGCGTGGACAAGGCCGTGGCCGTGGACCAGTTCCCCTGGACCGCAAATGTCGAAGTAGTAATTCTGATGCGGAATTGTGGAAAACAAGCATAAATAATATGGTAAACCACAATATATAGTGGTTTGAGGGCAAAAAATGGAGAGAAAAAAGACCAGTTTTTGCCCTATTTTTTTACTTATTTTTCATAGATGCATTAGAGAAAATTGGTAGAAAATAGATGCTATGTTGAACCGATTATCACCGAAGAGCAGTGGCGGAAAACGCAACAGATGTTATAATATCAAATAGAAGCGGTACTTATTTTAGAAATGAAATAAGCACCGCTATTTTTATGCAGTAAATTTAGAAAAGACGGGAGGATAAATGAAACGAAGAAAAGGGCATCAGGTAGAATACCAGGGAAAGAAATATCATTCCCTCAGTGAACTAAGTAAAGACTTAGAATTACTGTTAGAGCCCGGAGGAATCGACCACTCAGAGTCCAGTAGAAACAACCAATCCGAGCTCATTAGAAATAGCCAATGCACCTGCTTGGCTAATTAATTATCGACAATTATTCGGTAGGATCACTGATTTCTATCGAATAAGTTTTCAGGTTACGACCTCGATAGCTTTCACCTTTCATGAGATAAACGGTGGCAGCATCAAAAGTCCTATCTAACGCACAGAGTAATGAATCCTCGTCTCGAAAGAAGTCCCTCCACTTATCTGGTGTTAGGTTACTGGTGAAACTCATGCAGTTTGGGCCTTCCTTACTGCATCTTCGGTCAATCATATCGAAAAACAGACGGGTGTTTTCCGTGTCGAAGATGCTTCTGCCGATTTCATCGATAATCAGACATGATGGACTGACAAGCCCGGATATTGCACTGCTTTCAGTGCCTGTTCTTCGGGCCTTTGTGAATTTTTCATTCAGTTCTGTGGCTTTTATGAAATAAGCTTTTAATCCTTTTTGGCAACAGGCATTACCATATGCCATTTGCAGCCGGGAGATCTTGTGTTTTGGAGTTATAAACCCAATGGACGATACAGAAACATTACACATGTAGGGATCTATGTTGGAGATGGCATGGTTGTGGATGCGTCTAGCTCCAAGAGAAAAGTGGTATACCGGAGCTTGTTTGACAGTGACAAACAGGTGATGTATCGAGCAGTTTACGGGGCATGAACCGGAACTTGTGCCGAGGATGATGTTTCTTGGCTTTTAGGATGCGGGGCGCATAGCCCCGCATGAGCCTGCGTGTGGCGCTGTGTGCCCTCATTTGACAAACAAGGATAAAGTTACCGATGAAGACGGAAAAAGCCCTGTATGAGCCGATTTGGAGAATAGTATAAGAAACTAGGGGAAAGAAACCGGTAGGTAACGGAAGCAGGACAGAGGATCTGAGACAGTATAAACTGGGTCGAAAATAGTGCAGGTTAAAGGGGTTATGCCGCCCAAAGGCGGCTTAACCCGTGAAACACCCACCGGCAGAGCTGTTGGGAACTTCTTGGTATGGCATAACTATTTTGATAATTTTGAAGAAGTTATGCCTGTTTTTGGCATTTTCAAGAGATAGAAGATATTGAAAGAGACTTTATTTATGCTTATGAGAAAAAGGGGAAGAGTCTTTGTTGTAAACTAGGAAGGGAGTGATATAATTAAACGGATGACAGATAATAATGCCAACAGGATTTAGGGGGAACTGTGATGCGAGAGATAGAAGCTTTAGCTTTAAAATTTCGCGCGGCAATAGAGGAAGCAAAAGAGGAAAAGCGATTTAATAGGAATCAAAGGTTCAAAAATTTTCCGAGCGGCTGCTGTGGGATTACTTCAGAATTGCTTGCGAAATTTTTGTATGACAATGGTTATAGAAAAAAGATAACTTATGTTAGTGCAACTTTTTATGATTTGGATTTGGAAAATCCACCACACGCATGGTTAGTTATTGAAAATGATATTGTACTAGACATTACCGGAGACCAGTTTAAATGGTACACAGAGCCTTTGGATTTTCGAGAGCCTGTGTATGTAGGACCATATAATAAGTTCTATAATGCATTTGAAGAGCAATCACGATGGGACTGTGGAGATTTTAGAATAGAGAATATTCAATATCATAGTTATATGAGGCTTCAAGAGTTATACGATGTCATCTGTGAATACGTCTGATAGAATTGTTGATAAAGGCAGTTGAATCCGAAATGATTTGCTGCTTTCATTTTTGTGGGAGGGAGCAATGAAGGAAAAAGGAAAAGTAAGAAAGGGATTTTATATTGAAGAAGATTTGTTGGAACAGATAGATGGATTACTAGAGCAGGCGGATGTGAAGTCAAGAAATGAATTTTTAAATCAAGCATTGAAATTTTATATTGGGTATCTAACATCAGAAAAAATTGAAAACTATATGCTTTCCACAATCTCCTCTGTAATGCATTCCACGGTGAAAGACAGTGAGAATAGAATGGCTCGTGCTATGTATAAATTGGCAGTGGAAACTTCTAAGTTATCTCATGTGATTGCATACAGTCATGAAGTGGATGAAGATGCATTAAGAAAATTACAGACGAAGTGTGCGGATGAGGTGAAAAGGATTAATGGTACAGTTTGCTTTGAAGACTCATATTGTTATCAGCATAACAAAAGATAATATACTGAATCTTATGCATGCTAGGAAACCTGAAAAGCTGAATAATATATAATAGCATAAAGAAAAAGTTGTAAACCTGCTAACATTATGGTATTGTTTAATCAAATTGTACCACTTGTATAAAATTAACAAAACAACTATTGACAAACGCATAAGGATTTGTTAAAATTTAACATTGCCAATGTTTTTGGAAATTTGTGCAATACTATTTAAAACATTTTGAATTTGTCAGCCATAAGAAGGGAAGAACAATGAAGGAGATAGTAAAGAGAAGGATGTCGATGGCAAAGAGAATAATATCCAAAAAAGTAATGCCAAGTAAGAGATATAGCATGCCGATAATTAATGAAGAGACTATAGCAGGGATTTTGCGTCATCCTAAATTCTTTAGAGGTCATGTAAGAACTGCAACCGGAAAAATTTATAAAACGGGTGAGTTTGAAAAACGAAGTGATAGAGTCTTAGGGATGAGGTTGCCATAGAATATGTTGGATAAATATGCTAATGATATAAAAAGTATTGCGGACATGGTACCAGAGAGCTAAAGAAATTGCAATAAAGGCAGAGTCGATGGATTCTCTTAATAAAGCATATATACAGCCTTTACATGAACTAAGATACTGCTTGGATCATTTTATGAGATGTTTTGACTATGAAGAGGATGGAAAAAAAGAGGACTTAATTAAGAAATCAATATCTTCTGCTGTAGGTCATCTGCAAAGAACTTATAGTGATTCAATAGAGTGGATGTTAGTAAATGTCAAAGAAGAATATGTGGTGGTGTTAGAACAATACACAAATGAGCAGATACAAATGGCGTTTCCTGAGTATTATACGGAAATCCGTCCGGCGTTAGAGAAAATGACGAAAGCCGTTGATGAGTATAAAATAAATAAGAGTGTAGAAAAAGCCACGGAGAGTATTGAGAGTACTACAGAGATAGAAATATTATCAGATGATCAGTTGGAAATGTTGCAAGTTGTGACAGATCAGTTTTTATCTGAAGACTTAGCAAAAAAATTGCAGGATTATTTAGATATATTACATAGTAGAGAAGTGTCTCTGTTAGAAGTAAAAGTTAGGGATGAAAAGGTTGCATTAAAAGACAAAATACTAATACCTACTGTGACAGGAGTAATCGGTGTTATAATAGGATTTATATTACAGATCATCTTTTTGTAGTAAGGTATTAAGGAGATAATAATGTCAAAATTAATTCTCCGTTGCAATTACCTCAAGAATTCCCCACCGGCGCACCTGGCCAATTACATCAACTACATTGGCACTCGTGATGGTGTGGAGAAGGTGAGCAACACGACGGCCTTACTGCCAGCTACCACTAAACAGAAGGAACTGATCGCAGATATTCTGACCAAGGTTCCGGATGCCAAGCGAATGCATGAGTATCATGACTATGAGCAGAGACCTAGCAGAGAGAATGCGTCAGAGTTTATCAATCAGGCATTGGAAAACAACCTCGACATTATTGCGAAGAAGAAAAATTACATAGATTATCTTGCAAACAGACCGGGGGTAGAGATCATAGGTACTCACGGTCTGTTTTCTAATGAAGGGGATCCCATAGTACTGTCCCGTGTGGCAGAGGAGGTCGCTAACCACACCGGAGTAATCTGGACAAATGTTATCAGCCTGCGAAGAGAGGATGGGAGTGTTTACGAAGAATATATATAGCATTTGCTCGCTTATGCTGAGAAATTACGACTTTAAAGATTATTTGTAATACCACAAAGGAAGCTGCAGCTGGGTCATTGACCCAGCTCTTTTTTTCTGTATGCAAGGGGAGAAATCCCCTTTTTTTTCTTGAAAGCCTTAGAAAAGGTGAGAGCATCATTATATCCGCAGGAGTATGCGATAGCATGTACGGAATCCTTTGTAAGGATCAGCAATTCGCAGGCTTTAGATATTCTATAGTCCATGAGATAATTTTGAATGGTGGTGCCCATGGAACGGCGGAATAATGTTGCCAGGTAGGAGCGGTTTAAGGATACGTTATTGGCAATATCATCGACTGTGATGGGCTGATGGTAATACTTTTGGATGAAACGGATGGTCCGCTCTATGTGTGCGTTGGCTTCCGGAGGCACAGGGTTTGAGATGGAACTGCATGAGGAAGAGGCTGATGCCAGGAAAAGAAACGCAAGGCCCTGCAGCTTTAATTTATTTTCAAAGGAATTCGGAGAAATACTCAGCATTTCATCGATCAGCTCTGATAAGGCAGCAATATTCTGACATTCAAATACAGGAGACTGCGCAGTTAATCCCAGATGGGAAAAAAAATCTTCGGCACCGCTTCCGTCTATTCCGATCCAGAAGTATTCCCATGGATGATCGGCACTGGCCTCATAAAACACAGGAGTGTCCGGTGAAATAAAAAATCCCTGATGTTCATGCAGATGATAAATATGTTGTCCTGCGGAAAATAAACCGCTTCCACCGGTGATAAAATGAATAATATAATTATGGCGTATGTGGCTTGCAACGCTGTGCTTTGGTTGACAGGATGATCTGCCAAAGAAGAATAATCGTAAGGGGTAATACGAAGGGTCAGGAATATGCAGAACGTTACTGTTTTCCATGTTGAGCCTCCTTGTATCTGTGGATTGCCTACATTTTCACATATTTTGCTCAATAATTCAAGACAAACCTAATATTTTGACTGTTTCTTGCAACAAGAACATATATTGTGAAAAAGAAACAGAGGATATAATCGAATTAACGAGATATATGGGGATGAATGGAGGAAAGGCTGATGCATCCGAATAATAAAACAGACAGGCTCCGGGAGCAACTGCTTACAGAAGGGGTTATCTGGAAACAATTAGTGTTTTTTTCGATTCCGATCATGGTAGGGACTCTTTTTCAACAGCTTTATAATATGATAGATGCCATTGTGGTTGGCAATTTTGTCGGGATAACTGCACTGGCAGCAGTTGGAGGTTCGACACAACAGATCATCGGATTGATTTTGGGATTTTTTCTGGAGGTATCTGCAGGAGCTGCTGTCCTGATCGCACAATACTATGGTGGAAGAGATCGGGAGAAGCTTTCGGACGCATTACATACAACGATTGCGTTCTGCATTGTGTCCGGAATAGCACTTTCCTTGATGGGATATTTTCTGGCACCAGTTTTTTTGCGCTGGATGAATACACCGGAAGACACGATGCAGGGAGCTGTCCTTTATTTGAAAATTTATTTTTGCGGGATTATTTTTTTACTCTTTTATAATGTCGGGGCTGCTATTTTACGTGCGGTTGGCGATACCAGGAAGCCGTTGTATTATTTGATCGTCTGTTGTGCGCTGAATACGGTTTTGGATCTGCTGTTGGTGATTGTATTTGATCTCGGTGTATTTGGTGTGGCGGCTGCCACGGTATTTTCACAGGCAATAAGTGCACTGTTAGTGCTGATTGCACTGCTTCGGGCAGATGACATATACAGACTGTCTGTACGACGGATCGCTATTTGCGGAGATTCTCTTGCAAAAATGCTACGGATCGGTATTCCCATGGGGATGCAGGCACTCATGTACAGTACGGCAAATATCATCATACAAATGGGTTTGAATCATCTGGGAACGGATACCGTTGCTGCCTGGACGGTAGTCTCCAAAATAGATGCATTTTATTGGATGGTATTGACAGGCTTTGGAATTGCCATAACCACCTTCGCAGGACAAAATTACGGGGCTGAAAAGTACGGACGCGTGTTGAAGGGGGTGTCTGTCTGTGTCAGACTGACTTTGTTCATTTCCATTGGGATGAGCCTTCTGTTTTTAGTGTGCAGCAGAGGCTTGTTTGCAATATTCACAACGGATCAGAGGGTGATGGAAATCGGGGTGCGTATTTTGACTTATATGGCACCGGCATATGCATTGTTTGTCTTTATCGAAATTTATTCCGGAGCACTCCGGGGCATGGGAGATGTGATCATTCCTACAATTATGACATGCTTTGGGATATGCATTTTCCGGATTGTCTGGATGCTGATCGTCGTACCGTTGAAGCCGACGGTTGAGGTGGTGACGTTAAGCCACCCGGTGTCCTGGGGAGTTACGGCAGTTATGTACATAGTATATTGGAATATAAAAAAGAAAAAATTATTGGAAGAAGGAGACTGACAAAATGAAAAGAGAGATTTTAACCTGGACAGACAGCAATAAGGAGGTAATCTGCAAAAAAGAGGAACCGGAAAACGGAGTATATGAATATACATACGAGATTCCGGAATCAGAGAAGGAAGAGACGTTATGGGTGGAATGGTATGAAGATGTTACGAATACGGTCGGCTGCTGGTATCCGGATTGCGGATATGTGAGAGCGTATGGGGCTGACTGGCAGAGACGGCGTACAACATCATTGTCCGTTTCAGCTCCGGTATATTGTCTCTATGATCAGAGAGGCAATAACTGTATTACGATAGCTCTCTCGGAAGCGGTACGGGAAACAGAATGGAAAATAGGTGTTCATGAAGAAGACGGCAGATTTCTGTTTCAATGCAAAATACACATGGGAAGAGGGAGAAGTGAGGTAAAACTCTACATCAATGAAGGAAAAACTGTATATTCAAGAGTATTAGGGAAAGTACAGACATGGTGGAAGGACGGGTGCGGAATTGTACCTGCGATCGTGCCGGAAGCAGCGAAAATGCCCTTTTACTCTACATGGTATTCCTATCATCAGAATATGGAAGAAAAACAGCTGGAGCGAGAATGTGAGCTGGCTGCGCAGATGGGCTTTAAGGGAATTATCGTAGATGATGGATGGCAGACAGATGATAATCATCGGGGGTATGCTTTTTGCGGGGACTGGAAACCATCGGAGACGAAATTCCCTCATATGAGGGAGCATGTCGCATATGTACATTTTCTGGGAATGAAATATATGTTGTGGGTGAGTATACCGTTTATTGGAAAAAACTCCGGAATATGGAAGAAGTTCTCAGATAAACTGTTAGAGTACCAGGAGGAGATGAATGCAGGAGTTGCGGATATCCGTTACAAAGAGGTAAGGGAATATCTGATGGAGCAATATGTTGATCTCGTAAAAAACTATGACTTAGATGGCCTGAAAATGGACTTTATCGATGAATTCCATGAAGGAGCTGCGACACCGGAATACAATGAAAATATGGATTTTAGAGATGTGCAGGATGCGTTGGAACATATGATGGTACAATTGTACGAGAAGCTGCGTGAGCTTAAACCGGATATATTAATAGAGTTCCGCCAGAAGTATGTGGGCCCTTATATTCGAAAGTTTGGAAATATACTCAGAGTGGATGACTGCCCGATGTCGCAGTTGTCAAACAGAGTGGGACTGGTGGATCTGAGAATCCTGAGCGGTGACACGGCAGTGCATTCCGATATGGTTATGTGGAATAAGGCAGAGGAACCGGAAGGCGTGGCGATCGCATTGCAGCATTGCTTTTTCGGCAGCTTGCAATTGTCGGTCCGGCTGGAGGAATGCAGACAGGAAGTTTTAGAAGTGATCAGATATTATATGGAGCTGGCGCAGGAATGGTTCGAAGCAAGACTGGAAGGAGAGCTTGCTGCAGAACATCCGGAACATTTATATCCGGTGGTATATGGGGAAAAGGAGAACAGGGCTGTAGTGGGAGTATATGAGGAAGATCAAGTGATCTGTGTTAAGGAGAACTGGACAGAAGCCCTGATCTTAAATGCTAATAAGGGAAACAGCCTCTATCTTGATTTGATGCAGACCTCCGGTAAGAAAGCAGTAATCCGGGACTGCAAAGGGGCAGTAGTAAAAACATTAAAAAAATTACAGGAGGGACTGATAAAAATCGAAATCCCTGCAGGAGGAATGGTAAAACTATTTTGATAAATTACTAAAAACATGCTATATAATATACAATGTGCACAAAATAAGAAAGTATATACTGTGATAAATATAGAAAATAAACATCTTCAGTAAAAAATGTTTACACAAAACAAGTAAAATGTTATAGTGATTATACCAAGTAAAACAAGAAAATATTTTAGCTAAAATTTTTCAGGGAGATTATTACATATTGAAAGGAACGAATGAAAATGAAAAAGAGATTAGTTGGTGGACTTGTACTTGCATTGGCAGTGAGCAGCCTGCTTGGTGGATGCGGAGAAAAAGCAACAACAAGCGAAAAGCCTGAGACAGGGAAAACAAAAATACGTTTTGCAACATGGGATACTGCAGGAGATGTCGATAAGCAGCAGGCAATGGTCGATAAATTTAATGCAGAACACGACGACATTGAAGTAACGATGGAAGCATACGGACAGGACTTCGACACGAAGATCAGTGCAGGCATGGGCTCCGGAGATGCGCCGGATGTTATGTATATGTGGAATTATCCGGCATATCATGAAGGTCTGGAACCGTTGGATTCTTATATTGAGAAGGAAGGACAGGAGTACAAGGACAATATATACGAAGCTCTGTGGCCTTATAACTCCATTGATGGAGCTACCTATGGTATTCCGGTAGGATTTACAACACATGTTTTGTTTTACAACAAGGATCTGTTTGCACAGGCAGGCGTGGAGGAACCCACTGCTGACTGGACATGGGATGACTTAAGAGAAGCTGCCAAAATCATTGCGGATAATACGGATGCAAAGGGACTTGCTTTCTCTATGAAACCGGATCCTTATGATTTTGAAATGTTCCTGTGGAGCAACGGCGCTGCATATTGTGATGCAGAGGGCAAGCTGGAAGGCAATCTGAATTCAGAGAAATCCAAAGAAGTGTTCCAGATGTTCCAGGATATGGAGAAGGAAGGATATGCGGTTGCTACCGAGAAGAGTGGAACAGATGAGTTCCGTTCACAGCAGGCAGCTATGTATATCTATGGTGCATGGTCCATCAATGACTTCAAAGCAGATGGCTTGAATTTCGGTCTGGTGGATATTCCGGCATTTAAGGATGCAGATCATGATTCTGTAAGTATCCTCAGTACATCCGGTATTGCAATGTCCAAGGATAGTAAAAACAAAGATGCCGCATGGGAATTCGTTAAATTCTGGACCGGCGAGTGGGCAAGTAAAGAAAGAATCGGCAGTGAGATGCCTGCACTGTATAACGTAGTAGAATCAGAGAAGATCATGGAGAATCCTGAGTTTGCACCGTTCTATACAATGCTTGAACAGAGTGCGGGATATACCCCGACAAGCTTTATCATTGACAACTGGTCAGAGGTTTCCGAGTCTTTGGCACTTTCCTTTGAACAGGTATTTAATCCAAGCTCCCTGCAGGATGTTGGACCAGTATTGGACGAGGCTGTTGCGGAATAATAGCAGGATCGTATAAGAAATGCAGCTAAATAAGGGACGGGCGTCATTCACCCGTCCTTTTTTGAAACAAATAATTGAATTTTACTAGTAAAATATATAGTAAAACAGAAGTAAAAATAGGTAAAGTAAAAAACAGAGAGAAAGGGAATAAGCTATGAAGAAACATCTGAAAACGGCGACACCATATCTATTTATTATGCCGTGGATTATCGGCTTCCTTGTATTTACGATCGGCCCCCTCATTTTTTCGCTGATCATGAGCTTTTTTAACTGGCCGCTCGTAGGAAAGGCTGAGTTTGTGGGATTTGGGAACTATCTGGAGATGTTTACGAAGGATAAACAGTTTTGGAAATCACTTGTGATCTCCTTAAAGTACGCGGCAATTTTTGTACCGCTGAATATGATCATTGCACTATTTCTTGCAATGCTGATCACGCAGCCGGTCAAGGGTGTCAAAATTTTCAGAACCATTTATTATATCCCGACGGTTATATCCGGCGTGGCGGTATCAATTATCTGGGGATGGATCTTAAATGGCGACTATGGCGTATTGAATTATTTGCTGTCACTGATCGGAATTGAAGGACCCAAATGGCTGGTTGATCCGGCGTGGGCACTGATGGCGGTTATCATTGCTAGTGCGTTTGGCGTAGGAAGCATGATGCTGATCTTCTACACGGATATCAAAAATATACCCATAGATCTATATGAAGCGGCAAACCTGGATGGTGCATCACCGGCAAGACAGTTTTTCAGTATCACACTGCCGATCATCACACCGACGATTCTGTTTAACCTGATCACTTCTATTATCAGCTCCTTCCAACAGGTTACACTGGTAATGCTGCTGACAGGCGGAGGACCGTTAAAGTCAACCTATTTCTATGGACTTATGACATACAACAATGCATTTAAGCATCATAAGCTCGGATATGCGAGTGCAAATGCATGGGTGATGTTCGTGATCATCATGATTTTAACAGCGTTAGTATTCAAATCCTCTTCCGCATGGGTGTTCTATGAAACAGAGGCGGGCGGAGCCAAGAAAAAGAAAGGGAGGAAATAGATTATGAAAATGTCAAAGGTTTCAAAGACTGTCATTTATATTCTTTTAGGACTGGTAGCAATTTATTTCCTGTCACCATTTGTATATATGCTGTTTTCCGCATTTAAGACAGAAGCAGAAGCAATTGCGTTCCCTCCGAAATTATTTCCGTCAGAATGGAGATTCCAAAACTTTGCGGATGCCTGGAATTCACAGCCTTTTGGCAGATATTTTCTCAATTCTGTTCTGGTTACGGTAGGAACGACGATCGGACAGGTTCTGTCATGCTCCCTTGTGGCGTATGGATTTGCAAGATTTAATTTCAAAGGCAAAAATGTCTTGTTTATGATTTTACTTTCGACAATGATGATCCCGTGGGATGTTACGATGATTCCGCAGTATATGGAATTCAATATGTTTGGATGGATCAATACATTGAAACCCTTGGTTGTTCCGGCGTGGTTTGGTTCCGCCTATTATATATTCCTGATGAGACAGTTCCTCATGGGCATTCCTAAGGATTTTGAGGAAGCAGCACGTATTGACGGTGCTAATTCTTTTCAGATTTATTGGAAAATCTTCATGCCTATTTTAAGACCTTCTCTGATTCTGGTCGGTGTGCTTAATATGATCACTGCATGGAATGATTACCTTGGACCTTTGATCTTCTTACAGGACAGAAGCAAATATACACTGGCACTTGGACTTGCCCAGTTCAAAGGAGTTCATACGATGCAGATCATTCCGATGCTGTGTATTACGATCATAATGATCGTGCCGCCGATCATTATATTTATTATTGCCCAGAAATATATCGTGGAGGGAACCAGCGGTTCCATTAAATAAAGCAAGGATGAGGAGAACTGATATGAAGCAGCGAGTGAAAAAGAGATGGGAAGACCATACGATTACAGGCATAGGCAGACGGGAAGCCCGGGCAGCATTTTATGAGGACACCTCAGAAAAAATCTCATTAAACGGGCAATGGAAATTTTTATATTTAGAGGCTCCGGAGCTGTCTCCGGAAGGGTTTATGAATGCCGGCACTGACGGATGGGATGAAATTGATGTTCCGTCTGTATGGCAGCTTCGTGGATATGATGCGATGCATTATACAGATGTACTATATCTCTTCCCGATTCATCCGCCATATGTACCGAGCCAGAATCCGACAGGCATTTATAAGAAAAACGTAGTATTGACAAAGGAATGGCTTGCCAATGATACTGTGCTCAGGTTTCATGGTGTAGACAGCGCATTTGATGTATGGGTCAACGGAGAATACGTTGGTTACAGCAAGGTAAGCCGCCTCCCCAGTGAATTTGATATTACAGATTATGTATCTGAGGGAGATAATGATATCACAGTACGTGTATATAAATGGTCAGACGGAACCTATCTGGAGGATCAGGATATGTGGTGGCTGTCCGGCATCTATCGGGATGTTGAATTGATCAATGAACCGAAAAATGCCATTATGGATTGTTGCGTAAACGGAGATTTGGATGCTTCTTACCGGAATGGTATTTTATCCATGGAGCTTCGTACGAAGAAGGAAGAGTGCACCGGTACATGGCAGCTGGAAAAAGAAGGCGTCCGGATCGCAGAAGGCGTGTTTGAGACAAAGGAGTGTCATGCACATGTGAAAGCCTTCGTGGAAAATGTGCAGACCTGGACAGCAGAAACGCCCGAACTCTATACAGTCATAGTCAGGGTGGATGGTCATGAAGCCAGAGTGCGTACAGGCTTCCGGAAGATTGAGATCAAAGGCAGGAATTTCAGGGTAAATAATAAGGTGATATTGCTCAATGGAATCAACCATCATGATTATAATCCCAAGGAAGGCCGTGTGGTCAGCTATGAACAGATGAAGTCAGATGTGATTTTAATGAAAAAGCACAATATCAATGCAGTCCGCTGCTCACATTATCCTGCGAATGAATACTTCTATGATCTCTGTGATGAATATGGATTATATGTTATTGATGAGGCGGATCTGGAATGCCATGGCTTTGAGTGGGTAGAAAACTATGAATGGATCACGGATGATCCGGAATGGGAAGCTTCTTATGTGGACAGAAGCGTGCGCATGGTGAAACGTGACCGCAATCATCCTTGTATCATTATGTGGTCTATGGGCAACGAATCCAGCTTTGGATGCAATTTCCGCAGTGCGGCAAAAGCGATCAGGGAGCTAGATCAGACAAGGCTGGTACATTATGAAGGAGATTCGGAAGCAGAGGTAACAGATGTATACTCTACGATGTATACGCGCCTGAAGGGCTTACAGGAGATCGCGGAGTACAAAGTGAAGGGCGAGAAGCCTCATGTAATGTGTGAATACGGACATTCCATGGGAAATGGTCCCGGAGGACTTAAGGCATACCAGGATATGTACCGCAGACATTCCCGTCTTCAGGGAGGATTTATCTGGGAATGGTATGACCATGGCATCTACACGGAGGAAGAGGGGCATACCTATTATAAATACGGCGGAAATTTTGAGGATTTCCCGACCAATGGCAACTTCTGTATCGATGGAATGCTGATGCCGGACCGCACACCGTCTCCTGCCCTTCTCGAATATAAGCAGGTGATCTCACCCATCGAGGTACAAAAGGTAGAAGGCAAAAATAACGAGCTTATACTGACCAACTGGTATGATTTCTTATCACTGTCTCATCTGTATATCAAATGGTGGATCAGTGGAAATGAGGAAACAGTGGAGGAAGGCCTGATCAACGAACTGTCAGCAGCACCCGGTGAGGAGCAGAGAGTCATCATTCCGTATACAGCATTTATGCCGCAGGCAAATGTAGATTATTATCTCAATGTCTCTGTCTGTTATAAAGAAGCGACAGCCTTTGCTGAAAAGGGCTATGAGATCTCAAGAACCCAGTTTGCGCTTCCTGAGCATATGGTGGTGCTGGAACGAAGACCTGCAGGGGATAAGCTGACAGCAGAAGAAGCCGAGGGAATCCTTCTGATCAGGAACGGAAAGATCTGTGTGACATTCCATACGGTTTTTGGTAAAATGATTTCTGTTGAAATAGACGGAAAAGCTTACCTTACGGATGGCCCTCAGATGACGGTTTACCGACCGACGATCGACAATGATATGTATAAAAAGGATGACTGGATGAACAAATACTTTATTCAGAAATCCAGTGAGCAGCTGGAATGGTTCTCTTATGAATTGTCAGATGAGAAAGCTGTTGTGACCATGCAGAAGTACTTCGGATGCCTGAACCAGTCCTGGGGGTATGTGGCTACCTACGAATACACGGTATATCCCTGCGGACAGGTGAAGGTTCATCTGGATGCAAAAACCGTACAAAATGGTAAGCTGGAACCGGCATTCCTGCCGAGGCTGGGTGTGGTGCTTAGAGCGGATAAAAGTCTGCAGAATACCATGTGGCATGGACGTGGCGCCGGTGAAAACTATGAGGATACCTTAACTGCCTGTCCCATTGGCGTATACAGAAGCACAGTGGACGATATGGGTACAAATTATGTATTCCCGCAGGAGAACGGACACAGAGAAGCTGTCAGGTGGTTCAGTGTTGGCGATGGGAAAAACAGCATGCTTTGTACGATGGAAGCACCCTATGGAATCAATCTCTCCAATTACACAGACGAGATGATCGAGAAGGCACAGCATCCCTGGCAGTTGGAAAAATCAGGAGATGTGACAATCCATATTGATTATCGTCAGTCGGGTGTCGGAAGCAACAGCTGTGGTGAAGAACAGCTGGAAGAATACAAGGTAAAGAGACAGGATTTTGTAATGACATTTACTCTTTTGGCCGTACAGGCAGGAGAAGAAATAAACGCTGCATGTAAGAAATATCACGACGATTGAAACTAAGATATAGGAGTATAGTAAGAAATGATAAAAGAAAGATTTTCCGATCGCTTTCAAAATATTCTGAGCGATGATGCATGGGTTATTTTACAGGATGAATACAATCCGGAGGAAAACTTAAAATATGAAAGTCTTTTCTGCCTTACCAATGGCTACCTCGGAACACGAGGCAGCCATGAAGAAGGTACCATCACGAGTATTCCTTGTACCTATGTCAATGGAGTATTTGATAAATCAGAGACCTTCATGAGAGAATTGGCGAACCTTCCCAACTGGCTGTGCTTAAGGCTGTATGTGGAAAAAGAATTGATCGGAGTCGAGAACTGTGAGATCCTTGAATTTTCAAGAGCATTAGATATGCACAATGCCTGCCTTGTCAAGAGATTCCATCTCCGCGACAAAAAGGGAAGAGAGACGCTGATCGAAGGACTCCGTTATGTGAGCCGTGCCCATGTGCACCGCATGGGAGTAAAATTATATGTGACACCATTGAATTATGATGGTATGATTGAAGTGGAAAATATCATAGACGGTTCCGTGATCAATTTCTGTGATGCACCGCGGTTCAAGGTAAAGCACACATATCTGACAGCCAACCGGAGACTGGCAGACAAGGGTGCATATCTGGAAGTGGCTACAAGAGACAATGACCTGCATATCGGTGTGGGAAGTTATCTGGAAGCTGTAAAAAACGGCGAAAATGTGATCAAAACAACACAGTTTGGTGCATTTGGCGAGCAGGCTGTGGAATTTAACGATTTTGATGCAGTACAGGGCGAAACGGTAGAGGTAACCAAATACGTTAGTATTTATACCGGGCGTGATGTCTCCACGGAAGAGATTCCCGGCGCGGTAGCAGAAGAAATCAGCGCATTCAGAAGACAGGGCTTTGAGGAAGAATTCAAAGAACATCAGGCGGTGTATGACAAACTGTGGCAGGAAGCAGATATTCAGATTGGGGGAGACTTTGAATTAGACCGTGCGGTCCGTTTTAATATATTCCATCTGATGAGCACGGGAAATGAGCATGATGACAGGGTGAATATCGGAGCAAAGCTTTTGAGCGGAGAAGAATACGGCGGACATGCCTTCTGGGATACAGAGCTGTTCATGCTTCCGTTTTTCTCATATGTATTTCCTCATACGGCGAAGAATCTGGAAACGTACCGTTACCGTATGCTGGAAGCTGCCAAAGCCAATGCTGCAAAAAATGGCTATCAGGGAGCACAGTATCCATGGGAATCCGCAGATGACGGAACCGAGCAGTGCCCTGACTGGACGATTGAACCGGATGGGACATGCTACCGCTGCTATGTGGCTGTGTATGAGCATCATGTAACGGCAGCGGTTGCTTATGGTATTTATAATTATGTGAGAATCACTCATGATACAGAGTTTCTCCTTCATAAGGGCGCAGAAATACTCATAGAGACTGCGAGATTCTGGAAAAGCAGATTGCAGTATATAAAAGAAAATGACCGCTATGAGATCCACCGGGTAACAGGACCGGATGAATGGCATGAGCCGGTGGATAACAACGTCTACACCAATTATCTGGCAAGATGGAATCTGCGCTATGTGACGGCTCTTACTGAGATGCTAAGCAGGGAATACCCGCAGGAGTACACAGCACTGGTAGAAAAGCTTGGACTCACAGAGGAAGAGATAGCAGACTGGGATGCAGTTGCAGCAAAAGTATACCTTCCAAGAAAAGAAGGCACACAGCTGCTCGAGCAGTTTGAAGGATATTTCGATCTCAAAGAAGCTGTGATCGAGAAATACGACAGTAATGACTGGCCGATCCGACCGGAAATCTTAAACACAACAAAAAAATGTGAGACACAGATCATCAAGCAGGCAGATGTTGTCATGCTTCTGCATCTGATGGGGCAGGAGTTTGATGAAGAGACAACAAAGCTTAATTACAGCTATTATGAAAAACGGACATTACATGGGTCTTCGCTGAGCCCAAGCATCTATTCCATTATGGGACTGAAGGTCGGGGATGATTCCAAGGCATACCGGTATCTGAGAAGAGCCGCCCTGATCGACCTGGTAAACCTGCAGGGAAATACCAGAGAAGGCATCCATGCAGCTAATGCAGGAGGAGTATGGCAGGTTGTTGTATTCGGATTTGCAGGGGTGTCTCTGGACGAAGAAGGGATGCTGTGCATCTGTCCTCATATGCCTCCGGAATGGAACGGACTTACCTTCCGCATTCATCATCTGGATTCGTGGCTGGAGATTACGGTACACGCAGACAACAGTGTCGAGGTCAAAGTTCTGGAAGGCGGAAGCGTGGAAATCAGGATTCAGGGAGAAAAGGTAACCGTTAGGAGAGAGATATGAAATACAAAGCAGTGATTTTTGATTTGGATGGTGTGATCTGTCATACAGATATGTATCACTATCAGGCGTGGAAACAGATTGCCGATGAGCTTGGCATCTATTTTGATGAAGAGATCAATAACAGACTCCGCGGCGTAAGCCGTATGGAAAGCTTTGAGATCATTCTGGAGCGCTATGAAGGAACTATGTCTTTGGAAGATAAAGTGGTATATACGACCAGAAAAAACGAAGCTTACAAAGAACTCTTAAAAAATATGAGCCCGGCAGATCTGTCGCCGGAGGTAAAAGAAACCCTGGATGGTTTAAGAGCAAAGGGCTTAAAGCTGGCAATCGGCTCATCCAGCAAGAATGCAGGCTTTATCCTGGAACGGCTTGGACTGGACGGTTATTTTGATGCAGTATCTGATGGAAATAACATTACAAGATCCAAGCCGGATCCGGAAGTATTTGTAAAAGCCGCACAGCTTGTGGGAGAGGCCTCCGGAGACTGCCTGGTCGTAGAAGACGCAAAGGCCGGTCTGGAAGCTGCGATCGGAGGCGGCATGGATTGTGCCGCAATGGGTGATGCCGTGGCAAGCGGACTGGCAACCTATGATCTGACAGAATTTTCAGATCTTTTGAAGATCACAGAATAAAGCGTGTATATGTGATGCCGATGCACAGATCCGGTCAGTAACAGTCAGACGAAATACAAAGATATAGAGGTGTGGATATGGCAACGATTAAAGAGATTGCTGCAAGAGCAGGCGTGTCAATTGCGACTGTTTCCAGAGTTTTGAATCATGATGAGACATTGAATGCCCAGGAAGAAACAAAACAAAGGATTTTTGAGATTGCAGAGCAGATGGAGTATGAATTAAAGTCTCAGAAAAAAAGAAAAAAGAGATTAAAGGTGGGAGTGCTGTACACATATTCACCGGCAGAAGAGCTGAATGATCCCTATTATCTGTGTATTCGTCTGGCTGTTGAGAATGAACTGGCAGACGAAGAATGCAAAAAGATCCCGCTCACTATGGAATCTACGGTAGAAGTGATCAATAAAGTGGATGGAATCATATGTACCGGAACCTTTAGCGAAAGCATGTTCAGGAAGATAGAGTCCTGGAATAAACCGACGGTATTTATAGATGCGGATGCCAATATTCAGAAGTTTGATTCTATAGTGGTAGATTACAGGCAGTCTGTGATTGAGGTATTAGATTATTTTGTAGAAAAAGGGCATACGAAGATCGGCTTTATCGGGTGTGCAGAGACGGATGCAGACGGCAGAGCAATAGAAGATGGACGTACCATTGCCGTAAAAGACTATTTGATGGCGAAGGGGCTGTACCGGCCGGAGTATATCAAGACAGGGTTGTGCTATGCCAAGTATGGTGACCGGCTGTTCAAGGAACTGCATGAGCTGGAGGATATGCCGACAGCCATATTTGTAGCCAATGATTCCATGGCAGCAGGCTGTTATAAGGCAGCGTATGAGATCGGGCTGAAGATCCCGGAGGATATCAGCATTATCGGATTTAATGACATCCCCACTGCTAAATATATGATCCCGCCACTCACAACCGTAAAGGTGCAGATGGAATATATGGGAGAATATGCGGTTCATATGCTGGAGGAGCGTCTGAATGAAGAGCGTGAATTGTGCATGAAGGTTACACTGCCTGCCAGACTGCATATCCGTGACAGCGTAAAAGAATTAAAACAGAGGACGTAAACATGGATCAGCAATTTTTAAGGAAGCTATTAAATCAGATATCTGTCTCGGGCTGTGAGGAACCCGGACAGAAGGTGCTGAAGGAATATATGGGACAATATGCAGATGAGATTCGGTCCGATGAGATGGGAAATGTGATCTGCATTGCAAATCCGGACAGTCCCGTCCGGATCATGCTTTCGGCCCATGCAGATGAAATTGGTCTGCTTGTTACAAGAATTACGGAATCGGGAAGAATCCAGGCAATTGAACGCGGAGGGATTATTCCGGCCACTTATCCGGGGCAGAAGGTGCAGATCCTGACAGGTAAGGGAATTGTATATGGAGCTGTGGAAGGCTATAGAGAGCTGTATAAGAAAAATGACCTGAAGGCGGCAGATTTATTGATCGATATTGGTGCCACGTCTAAGGGAGAGGCTGCAAAGTATGTAGCCTTAGGTGATACCATTGTGCCGGATACAGGAATGAGAGAACTGATCAACGGACGGATCACGGCCCGTGCACTGGATGACAGGATCGGTGTATTTATTATTATGGAAGCACTCAGGCGGGCGCAGGAAAAAGGGTGCAGCGTGGGCGTGTACGCGGCAGCTACAGTAGGAGAAGAGACCACAAAAAATGGCGCTTACTGGGCGAGCACACGGATTCAGCCGACATTGGCTATTGTGGTGGATGTGACCTATTGTACAGATTACAGCGGACTATCCAATCCGGCAGAAGCGGGAGATGTTCTCCTGGGTGGAGGTCCGGTGCTGTGCAACAGTCCGATCGTAGTGAAGGGACTCAATGACCGCATGGTGGAATGCGCAGAGAAAATAGGTATCCCGACACAGAGAGAGGCGGCCAGCCGCCTGAGCTATACAGATGCGGACCAGATTCATTTCTCGAACCAGGGAGTTCCTACGGTATTAGTGTCGGTTCCGCTCCGCAATATGCATACAGCTGCAGAGGTAGCAGACATGAGTGACGTGAACGGCTGCATAGAGCTGATCTCGGAATTCGTATGCACTTATATTGACAATGCATATAAGGATGCCAGGGTCAAAAGGTCTAAGCCCACATGAGCTTGTTCATAGGTGGGTGAAAGACCTTAGGGCCCGCCCCGATATGAGCATAAAAGTGGGATGATAATCCCACGATATGCGAATATTGGGTAGGGTGCTATGTGCCAGTGGCACATGTCTAGCACGGACCGAAGCGGAGCGGAGAAGTGGGAGTGCGTAGCACGGAGCAATCCGCAGGCATCAAAGTCGGGGGCTTTTGATCCCGACATCATATAAGAGGAAAAATAAATGAAAAAATACTTAGGAATCATAGGCCTTATTGCTGTGACGATTATCTGGGGCGGTGGTTTTGTAGCAAGTGATATGGCATTGGAGACATTGACACCATTCCAGATCATGACAATCCGTTTCTTGATTGCAACGATATTTATGGGAATGCTTGCCGGCAGACGCATCAGTACGATCAAAAAGCAAGAGCTTAAAAGCGGTTTTTTGCTTGGAACAGCATTATTTGCGGGTTTTGCCCTTCAGATCATCGCACTCCAGTATACGACACCCTCCAAGAACGCATTTTTGACTGCGACCAATGTGGTGTTCGTTCCATTTATCGCCCTGGTCATTTATAAGAAAAAAATCCCTGCCAGGAGCCTGTTAGGAGCCGGTATGGCGATTGTGGGAGCAGGAGTTCTGTCCCTGCAAAGTGATTTTTCTGTGAATTTTGGTGATGGACTGACTCTGCTCTGTGCTGTTGGCTTTGCCTTCCAGATCTTCCTGACCGGAGAATACGTAGGTAAGATACAGGCATCAGTCCTGAATTTTTTACAGATGTCCACAGCCTGTGTGCTGTCGGTCGTGGGTCTGGTCATAAGTGGTGATTTTACATTTCAGCCATCCATGAAAAGTATCCTTGCGGTATTATATCTGGGGGTTGTAAGCACATCCATCTGCTATCTGCTTCAGACAATATCACAAAAATATGTGGACGAGACGAAATCAGCGATCATTTTATCTATGGAAGCGGTATTCGGAACGGTATTTTCTGTGATCCTGCTGCATGAGAGCGTAACAGTTAAAATGATTGCCGGGTCTGCGCTTATTTTATCAGCGGTATTGATTTCGGAGATCCAGCCTAAGGCATATCCCCAAAGCGTCAGAGAAGGAGAGCATAACAGATGCAGAAGGTAAAAATGATAGCGGGCATCGACGGCGGAGGCACAAAAACAAGAGTATTATGCTGTGATTTACAGGGGAAGCAGATGGCGGCACGGGAATATGGTCCGTTTAACCTCAACAGCATCGGAGAAGAAGCATTCAGGAAGCTGATGATGGACATCACCTCCTTCCTGAATGCGGAGGGAGACTGTACTGCGTTGTGCATTGGTGCAGCAGGCGTCAGCAATCCCCGCATGGGAGAACTGATCGCACAGGCCATGAAAACGGCGGATATTACCAGATGGAAACTGACAGGAGACCAGGAAATAGCCCTGTGGGGCGCACTGGAAGGAAGCCCCGGGGTGTCTGTGGTAGCAGGAACGGGGTCTATCTGCTGTGGCCGGAACGAAGCAGGAGATTATATTACAGTCGGTGGCTGGGGACACCTCATTGGAGATGAGGGCAGCGGATACGCCATTGGCAGAGATGTGTTAAAAGCAGTAACCCACTATTGGGATGGCTATGGAGAAGAAACCAGCCTGATCGATGCGGTAAAAGAGCACCTTGACTTGGATGACCGGCAGAAAATGATCGCCTATGTATATGAAAACAGTAAAAGCAGTGTCGCAAGAGCAGCAAGAATTGCGGAGCAGGAGGCAGCGAAAGGCGATGCCGTAGCAAAGAAAATCTTGTTAAAAAATGCAGGAGACCTTGCAAAACTGGTAAAGGCAGCAACTGTACAGTTATCGATGCAGCAGGGGGAAATAGCCCTGCTGGGAGGACTGCTGGAAAATGATACAATCTACCGGAAGAATCTGGTAAAGGAGATACAAAACACAAATCCCGGATTTGTATGCGTGGCACCGAAGCAAAATGCGCTGACCGGAGCGGTGCTGATGGCACAGACAATGTGATTCTTGTCTTTTATTTGGGACTATTGTATGATACCTGTATAAATCAGTAAACAATACAGGAGAAAATGCCATGTCCGATATGTTGGTAAAGCTGTATGATCTGCCGAAAATGCCACAGACGGAGAAGGACTACCGGATTATCCGGCCGCTGGCTCCGGACAGATTTCGTGTGGTGGAATGGGTAAAACAGAATAGTGGAATGAATGCTGCAGGAGAGTGTGAGGCATGCTTTGCCCACACTCCTGTAAGCATGTATATTGCAGTCAGGGGGAAGGAGATCATAGGCTATGCCTGTTATGATGCCATTGCACCTGATTTTTTTGGCCCTACACGGGTCAGCAGGACAGAACAGGGGAAAGGTATCGGAAAAGCCCTGCTTTTTCACTGTCTCCAGGCTATGAAAGAGAAGGGCTATGCCTATGCCGTTATAGGAAGTGTGACCGGAGCGAAAATATTCTATGAGAAAACGGTGAATGCGATAGAGATTCCGGAAAGCTGTCCTGGAATCTACCGGGACTATCTGGGAGGAGAAGCATGAAGAGAAATCCAATGGTAAGAATGAGGGAAATGTATGACAGCCTCAGCAGTTCTGAAAAGCACATCGCAAAATGCCTGCTGGAAGAGCCGACACTGGTGACCCGGTACAGTATCCGGGAACTGGCAGGCAGGCTTCATGTATCACCGGCCACAATCGTACGATTGGGCAAAAGCCTTGGGTTTGACGGCTACAAAGAGTTTAAGCAGGCGGTAGTGTACAGCCTTGCCAGCTATGAAGACAACGGCAGGGAACATTTAAGCGATATCAGCAGTCAGGACAGTATCCGGGAGATTGCGGAAAAGGTGACTTATAAAAATATCCAGTCTCTGGAGGAGACATTGAATTTTCTGAATGTTGAAGTAATCGAAAAATGTGTGCAGCATCTGATTACATGCAGACAGGTGCTTCTGTTTGGCATGGGAGCATCCCTCTGTGTGGCGAAGGACGCAAGCCTGAAATTCCTGCGCGTGAACAAGACCTGTTTCGTGATGGACGACTGGCATTCCCAGTATCTTCTGGCACAGAATGCAACGGCTGACGACTTTGCGATTATTTTTTCTTATTCCGGGGAGACCGGGGAGATGATCAAATGTGCAGAACAGTTGAAGCTGTCGGGTACACCGGTCCTGGCAGTCACCAGATACGCAGAATCCACACTGGCTGGCCAGGTGGACTATATTCTATACACATCGGCGAGGGAAGCCCTGTTCAGGCGAGGCGCAAGCTCCTCCAGGATCTCACAGTTAAATGTGGTGGATATTTTATATACTGCTTATGTGAATACGGATTATGAGGCGTTCCTGAGACGCTTCAATAAAACATATATTGATAAGAACTACAAACGGGAAGAGAAGGAATAAAATTATATAATATCACCAAAACGGATAAAAAACAGGCTGTAAAATTGTAAAATGTAACAATGAATGAAACAAAGTTTCACAAGAAACTGGAATGCTTGAAAAAAAGTTATCGTTCTGATATGATGACATCACAGTAAAGAACATACGAAATGTGTATGGGAACGGAGGATTATATGAAGAAAAAGTTTTTATCAATTCTGATGGCAGCTACAATGGCAGCATCCCTGGCAGCTTGTGGGAATGCTGATAACAAGCCTGCGGCAGAGAGCTCGTCTGTAGCAGAGACCGGAACCGAAAAGGAAACACAGGCATCGGAATCACAGATCTCCGAAGCAGAGGATACGATCACGATCATGGTACCTCCGGTGACGGGCACCTATGTAGAATCTTTAGATGGCTGGATCAAGGAGTATCAGGAGACACATCCCAATATTAAGGTAGAGGTCATCGCAACCTCATGGGACGAACACATCTCCAAGTCGACGACCATGGCGCTGGCAGGAGAGGCACCGGACATCGTAGAAGCTAGCTACAGTACCATTGGTACCTATGCAGAAATGGGTGTAGCAGTTAATATTGCAGATTATCTGGACAGCTCTGTCATCGCAGATTTTGACCAGAATGCCCTGAATTACATGACACTGGATAATACCTTATACGGACTGCCTCTATACATCTCCATCCAGGCACTGGGCGGCAACAGAGAAATGCTGGAAGCAGCCGGAGCAGATGTGGAGAAGATCCAGACCGAAGGCTGGAGCTATGACGAGTTCCTGGATATTGTGAAAAAGGGCACCACAGATGACTGCTTCGGTTTCGTATTTGCCAATGCCGGTGTTACGACCAAGGATTTTGTCAGCATCTTCGGCGTATCCGCAGGAATTACCGCAGACTTTACCAATGATCTGAAATATTCCTACACCTCTGAAAATATGCTGAAGCTGTTACAGGCAGTAGAGACCATGACGAAATCCGGTTATATGCCTGATTATGCAGTAGAAGCAGGACAGAGACTGGTAATGTTAGAGACCGGACAGGCAATGGTAAGCGGCAAAGCAATGCCTCTGTTTGAGAACAATGTGAAGAAGAATATTGCCGGAATGTCAGATGGAAGTGCTGCAGAAGGCAGTATTGAAATGGAATATGTATTCCTGCCGGTACCTGTAATGGACAACGTAACAGAATCCTGCTATGGCACAACAGACGGTATGGTCGTACTTAGAAATAATAACACGACGGAAGAGCATCTGAAGAATGTATGTGAATTCATGGCATTCCTGTGTACCGGAGAGAGAGTTGCTGCAGTTGACAACGAACTGTATTTATCCTGTGTATGTGAGAGCGGAAGAACAGCACAGGAATCCTACAAACTGGATCAGTCTGAGTTGAATGCAAAGGCAACAGAGAGAGAGATCAGCCTGGTAGTGGCACCTCCGACCGGTATCACTGCAGAAATGTCTGCAAATGCCAAGACCATCATGGATGAAGTGATCGCACCGAAATTCCAGTCCCTGCTTGCAGGAGAAACCGATGCACAGAGCGTATACGACGCAGTGTGCACCGCAGCGAAGGAAGCATTTGGAGAAGAGAACTGCGCATCCGGATGGATTCAATAACACTTTCAAAAAAGCTCTGCTCTGTGTAAGAGCAGAGCTTTTTTGAACCATAATTTCCAAAGGAGCGGATAATGAGATGATGAAAACCAACCAGAAAAAGAAAAAAATCAATCGGGCAGATAATATCAGTGGCTACTTATTTATCGGTGTGGCAATGATCATTTTTATCATGTTTACACTGTATCCGGTGATCTCCGCCGTCATCACCAGTCTGCAGAAATACAAGCCATTCGGATCGGAATGGGTCGCTCTGAACAATTATGTGGATGCCATGAAGAGTTCCCTGTTCTGGAAATCCATCAAGAATACGGTGTTGTATACGATTATCGTGGTGCCGTGTTCCTTGTTGATTTCTTTTATAATTTCCATTATGATCCTGCCTTTTTCCAGGAAACTGCAGTCGGTATTTAAGGCGCTGTACTATCTGCCGGGCATCGCATCCGGAGTGGCGATCGCAGTGGTGTGGCTGTGGCTGTATGATTCTTCACCGTCCGGTATATTCAATCGTATTCTGGGCATCTTCGGATTTGCTTCGCAGAACTGGTTAAGCTCCAGCAAGACGGCAATGCTGTCGTTGATTTTAATGGCGCTGTTGTCCAGCCACGGAAGTAATATCATCATCTATATGGCTGCACTGCACGGAATTGACAACACATATTTTGAAGCGGCAGAGATTGATGGAGCTACCTTCTTACAGAAGGTAAGATATATCGTATTTCCGCTGTGCAAGCCTACAACACTTTTCCTGTTGGTGACAGGAATCATTGGATCCTTCCAGGTATTCATGAATGCTTATATGATGACCGGAGGAGGTCCGGACAATAATACCACGATGATTGGTCTGTTGATTTTTAACAATGCATTTACCTACGGAAAGTACGGTCTGGCATGTGCGCAGGCGATTATTCTGGCACTTGTGATCGGGCTGCTTACGATGCTGCAGTTCAAGGTCATGGGAGATGACATTGAATATTAACAACAGGAAAGGGTGAAAATTATGGCAACAGGATTATATTCCAAACATTTAAAAGACAGAAAAAAGCTGTATCTGCGCAATACGGTTCTGATCATCATACTGATCATTCTGGCACTGATTTCATTATTCCCTATCGTATACATGATCGCATGGTCTTTCGGACCGGCCATAGAGGCAGCTTCGACATCCTATTCCATTTTTCCGAAAAGCTGGTCGCTGGATTCCTATAAAGCATTTATCCAGTTTAACCAGTATTCCTTACGGTGGCTGTGGAACAGTCTGGTCGTGGCAGTCGTAGTCGTTGCCGGAAATGTGGTATTTGCAGGGATGGCAGGATATGCCTTTGCGAAAATTGACTTCAAAGGGCGCAAATTCCTGTTTTATATGGTACTGATGGCGATGATGATTCCGTATCAGGTGATCCAGGTACCCTTATACATTTTACTGGTAAGTAAGTTCCAGTTATCCAACACCTATATTTCCCTGATCCTGCCGGGTATCTGTACCTCATACAATATTTTCCTTGCAAAGCAGTTCTTTGCAAGCATCCCGACAGCATTGATCGAGAGCGCCAGGATCGAAGGCTGTGGACAGTTCAAGACATACCGTCTGATCGTGCTGCCCCTGTCCAAGACTATTCTGGCAGTTATGGCGATCAATACCTTTTTAGGCAGCTGGAACAACTTCTTCTGGCCGTTCCTGGCAACCTCCAAGGACAAAATGTTCACCATCCAGGTAGGACTTAAGACCTTCAAGTTCGCAAATGGGACACTGTTATCACCGATGATGGCAGGTGCATGTATCTCTGCGGTACCGATGTTCATTTTATTTTTCTCATTACAGAAGTACTTCCTCGAAGGCGTAACGGTCGGCGCAGTGAAGGGATAAAACCGGAAGAACAGGAGAACAAAATTATGGAACTGAGTACGATAGCAACGGAAAAGAGAAATGAAAATACTTTACATATAGATGAACTTGAGACACTGGAAATGATCAGACTCATTAACACAGAGGACAAAAAGGTAGCCTATGCTGTGGAAAAAGAGGTAGATAACATTGCAGCGGCTGTGGATGTCATTGCAGAGAAGTTACGGAACGGCGGAAGGCTGATCTATGCCGGATGTGGCACATCCGGAAGACTGGGAGTACTGGATGCGGTAGAATGTCCGCCAACCTACTCCACGTCCCCGGAGATGGTGATGGGAATCCTGGCGGGAGGATATCAGGCAATGTTCCGGGCAGTGGAAGGCGCAGAGGATGATTTCGGTCTGGGAGAAGAAGACCTGAAGAAAGTATCCTTTACGGAAAAGGATGTATTAGTAGGAATAGCGGCTTCCGGCAGAACCCCCTATGTGATCGGCGCCATGAAATATGCGAAAACATTGGGTGCAGCAGTACTGGGAGTGACCTGCTGTAAGGATTCGGAGATCGACAGACTGGCGGATATCGGGATCGCACCGATGCCGGGTCCCGAGGTGATCACCGGATCCACGCGGATGAAGAGCGGAACCGCACAGAAGATGGTGTTAAATATGCTTTCCACAGGAGCTATGGTCAAGCTGGGAAAAGTGTATGGGAACCTTATGGTAGACGTGAAACCTTCCAACCGGAAGCTGATCGACCGGTGTGCAACCATTGTACAGAATGCCACAGGAGTATCCAGGGAAGAGGCAAAAAGTACACTGGAAAAATGTGATTACCGGCCGAAGGTGGCAATCGTAATGATTGAAAACAATCTGGATAAGCAGAGTGCGATAAAAGAACTGGAAAAAGCGAAAGGACACGTTGCAGCGGCCATAGAAGCTTCCAGAGAAGCATAATAAGGGATACTTATGAAAAAAGATATATTTATGGTACGTGAAAAAAAGGAACGCCTGGTGATCGGACTGATGTCCGGTACTTCGGCAGACGGTATTGATGCTGTACTGACCAGGATAACGGGAAATGGTCTGGATATCCGGGTAGAGGAACAGGCATTTTTGTTCCTTCCATTTCCGGCAGAGGTGCATGAGAGGATCATACGTGTCGCCGGAGGCAGCTATGGCGGCGCAGAAGAACTCTGTAAGCTGTCTAATTATCTGGGGCAACAATATGCAAAAGCCAGCGTAATGCTGTGTGAACAGGCGGGGATTGCCACAGCGGATGTGGATCTTGCCGGTAACCATGGGCAGACCGTATGGCACATGCCAAAGACAGCAGAATATCTGAAAGCAAAGGTACGGGGAACGCTCCAGATCGGGGAGGATGCCTATATTGCAGAGGCTCTCGGATGCCCCGTGGTAGGGGATTTCCGCGTCAGGGATATGGCAGCCGGAGGTCTGGGAGCACCGCTTGTCCCTTATGTCGAGTATCTGTTGTATCGCAGAACGGATAAAACAGTGGCACTGCAGAATATCGGCGGAATCGGAAATGTAACCATCCTGCCCAGAGACTGCACCCTGGACCAGGTAACCGCATTCGATACAGGACCGGGCAATATGCTGATCGATGCTTTCATCAGCCAGATGACAGAAGGACAGAAAACCTATGATGAAAACGGGGCGATAGCTGCCGGGGGAATCATTCACAAAGGACTGCTTGGTTATCTCATGGAAGATCCTTACCTGAAGATAATTCCACCGAAAAACACCGGAAGAGAATACTATGGCAGAGAATATCTGGACAGGATCTGTGAATATTCCAGGGCACAGGGAATCGAAGATGTGGATTGTCTCAGAACGATCACCCGGTTTACCGCAGAAAGTATTGCCTATGGACTGCGGCATTTCACAGGAGAGTATCCGGATCAGCTGATCATAGGAGGCGGGGGGAGCCATAACCCTCTGATACTGGCAGATCTGGCAGACTGTCTTCCGGGCTGTGCGATCCTCACCGGCGAAGATGTGGGATATTGTAGTGATTCCAAGGAGGCAGTGGCATTCGCAGTGCTTGCCAGTGAGGCAGTCTCCGGGAACTGCACGAATGTGCCTTCCGTGACGGGAGCCTCAGCGGCGGTGGTGTGTGGGAAGATCACCCAGTAAGCTCCGGAGCGGCACAGGCAGGTAAAACCAATACAAGCAAACAAATACAAGCAAACAAATACAGGATATAACACAATGATACAATACGGAATAGACCACATTGCAGAATACAGCAAAATACTGAACACTGCCAGAGTGGCATTGCTTACCAATATTACCGGACGAGACAGCACCCTGCGAGCGGATATACAGATATTACAGGAAATATGCCACCTGACAGCATTGTTTGGCCCGGAGCACGGAGTGCGGGGGAATATAGGTGCAGGAGAAATGGTAGACCAGTACACAGACCCGGTTACCGGACTTCCTGTATACAGCCTGTACGGGAAGTCCGGAAGACATTTTACGGAGGAAATGCTGGAGTGCTTTGATCTGCTGATTTATGATATCCAGGATGTAGGAGTCCGTTTTTTTACATATCTGTCAACGCTGCGGAATGCGCTTGCAGACTGCGCAGCTGCCGGTAAGACGCTGCTGGTACTGGACAGACCCAATCCTCTGGGGGGAGAGATCGTCGAGGGAGGCACGGTGCAGGAGGGATACCACAGCTTCGTAGGCTGCTGCAGATTCCCTTACCGCTATGGGCTGACTGCCGGAGAAGCCGCAGTGATGTTGAACGAGGAGGAGAAGCTCGGCTGTGATCTGCAGGTCGCAAAATGCACCGGATGGAAGAGAAGGATGCAGTATCCGGAATGGAATAAAATATGGATAGCACCCAGCCCTGCGCTGATGAACTTCGAGTCGGTGCTGTGCTACCCGGGGACCTGTCTGTTAGAAGGAACCAATATTTCTGAGGGCAGAGGAACGGCAGCACCGTTCCGGGTCGTGGGAGCGGAATTTATAGATGCCGAGGAGTTTGCAGAGGCACTGAACCGGGCAGGAGTTCCCGGGGTGGTGGCGACCCCGGTATGGTTTACCCCTTCAACATCCAAATATGAAGGGAAGAACTGTGGTGGAGTGACCTTCCACGTAACAGACAGAGAAAAGTTCCGGCCGGTTACGCTAGGAATTACCCTGTTGGATCATCTGCGGCATAGATACGGACAAAAATTCCAGATACTGCCGCCGTCTGCAGAAGGGAAAAAGCCGATGCTGTCCCTGCTGTCCGGCAGTGGTGACCTTCTCGGAGAGTGGGAGAGAGACAGTCTTCTGAAAACGTATGAGGCAGAGTGCCAGGAATTTATTCTGAAAAAACAAAAATATCATTTGTATGAATAAGTGCACAGGAAAGCAGGTGGACAGATGGAAGAATTAAAGAAAATGACAGGACAGCATTTCGTGGTGGGATTCCCGGGAACAGAGCTTGATGAAGAATTTATCCGACTGGTAAAAAAGTATAAAATCGGCAACGTCATACTGTTCCGCCATAATGTGGAGAGCAAAGAACAGTTAAAAGCTTTATGCGGAGAGATACAGGAGCTGATACAACAGGAAACCGGACATCCGGCATTCATCATGATAGATCAGGAGGGCGGTGTCGTTACCAGACTGTCGGAAGACTTCTGTAATGTGCCGGAAGAGATGGCTCTTGCAGCCTCAGGAGATCCGGAGAATATGAAAATCTGTGCGCAGATTACCGCCAGACAGCTTCTTGCCTGTGGTGTCAACTTTAACCTGGCACCGGTACTGGATATTAACAATAATGCCGCTAATCCCGTGATCGGGGTACGAAGCTATGGGGATACCCCCCGGGCTGTGTTGGGAGGAACTCTGGCGGCCATAGAGGGATACCGGCAGGAGAACATCCTGTCCTGCGGGAAGCATTTCCCGGGACATGGGGATACTGCGACAGATTCCCACCTGGGGCTACCTGTGATCAATAAAACGGTAGAAGAGCTGGAAGCATTTGAACTGATTCCTTTTGAAGCAGCGGTCCGGGTGAAGATTCCGGCCATTATGACCAGCCATATTTTATTCCCCCTGATCGAAAAGGATAAAATACCCTGCACCATGTCCCGGACGATCATTACAGATATCCTGAAAGGGAAATTAGGCTTTGAAGGTCTGGTAATGAGCGACTGCATGGAAATGAATGCCATTAAGACCTACTATGGGTCCGTGGAAGGAGTGCTCGGAGCGCTCAGAGCCGGTGTGGATATGGTATGTATCAGCCATTCCGCAAAAGTGGCAGAACAAAGCGTGGAGGCAGTCTGGAAAGAACTGGAACAGGGGACACTGTCAAGGACGGAGCTGGAGCATTCCACAGAGAAGATTCTGGCATACAAGGACAAATTCCGGGCAGACAAAGAGGTGAGCAGCTACAATGACTATAACGACAGGATTCTTGAGCGGGAAATCAGAAAAAAGACAATCGTACATGCGTGCGGAAAAGAACCGGTTCTTGGAGAGAGCCCGGTGTTTATCGGTTGTGACAATTACTGCATCACACAGGCCAGCAACCCGGCAGATGACCGCTCTTTTGCCAGATACATGGCAGAGAAGCTTGGGGGAAAAGCGATAGTGACAGGAATCGATCCCATGGATGATGAGATCGCATGGGCAGTGGAAAAGGTAAGGAGAAATGCGGACAGTATCGTGATGTGCACTTACAATATGCACCTGAAGAAGGGACAGCAGAGACTTTTACAGAAGCTGGCCATGCTTGGCCTTCCGATGACTGTGGTGGCAATGCGCAATCCGTATGACCTTAAGATGCTTCCGGAGGGAGTGACCGGAATAGAAGCGTGGGACTATCTGCCACAGACACTGGAGCTGCTGGCGGAAATCCTCCGCGGGGAATGGAAACCCACCGGCAAAATGCCGATATCCATCTGAAATCCTCCAAGTCCTGTAAAGCAATTCCCGTAATATACCGCAGGATTCGTGCGTAAGAAGAACCCCACCGGAATTTCCGGTGGGGTTCTCTTCACAACTTTGAATGTTAGAATCTCTGTTATCCTAGGATTACTGCAACAGAGACAGTACGCCCTGATTGGACTGGTTAGCTTGAGCCAACATAGCCTGACCTGCCTGAGCCAGGATGTTGTTGTTGGAGTACTTAACCATCTCAGTAGCCATATCGGTATCACGGATCTGGCTCTCTGCGCTGGTGGTATTCTCTACAACGTTGTCCAGGTTGTTGATGGTGTGCTCAAGACGGTTCTGAACAGCACCAAGAGCGGAACGCTGGGTGGATACTTTCTGGATTGCATTTGCGATTGTATTAACTGCTGCATCAGCATTGGTGGAATCCTTACCGTCTACCTTAGCGAAAGAAGATTTCCTCCACAGGCTTCACACTTACAGATGTGCAGCTGTTCCATGATACTCAAGTTTTTTATCTTCCCAGAGTTGTTTCAGCTCACGAAGATAATACTTTTTGAAGACGGCAGACATGACCTTAACCGGAAAGAAAAACTTCTTTCCTTTATCCTTCCACCTGTTTGCAGCATCAAGTCCACCGCCAAGAACAATGGTGTGGGGATGAGGATGATAATTCATTCTGGAGCCCCAAGTATGAAGTACACAGATATATCCAATCTTTGCTCCAAGATGCTTCGGATCCGCAGACAGCTCTGCCATTGTTCGATGTGCTGCATGGTACAAAGCATCATAAAGGAGTTTCTGATTTGAATAAATCAGGGAATATAATTCTTCTGGAACTGTAAAGACCGTATGAAAGTATGGAACATCCAGTACATTTTCCTGCTGTTTGTCAATCCATTCATCGACCTCCATTCCTTGACACATGGGGCAGTGACGGTTCTTGCAGGAATTATAATGAATATATTTCTTGTGACAGCTTTCACATTCGTTTAAATTGGCTCCCATTTCAAGAGTAATGAGTCACTGCATCATGGAGGTCCACGTATCAAAGATACCCTCTTGTGAAAACGAGATTCTGGTGTTATTCTATTCATGGCAGTGTTAATGATGATCCTGTTCAATTGTTATTTTGTGGTGATTTAACAATACTACTTTTAGGACTCATTATCTACTGCCTTTTTTAAGTTAAAGAGAAAACTGCGCCACAGCCTTCGAAGGCCATCGCGCAGCGATTTAGTTCAATTTGAATTTGTAGGGAACAGAAACTTTGAAGCTTACAGTTAGATGAATACATGACAAAGGGGCAAATGGATAATTTTAGTAAAATGGTAGAAGGTGTTAAGATTACTATAGAAAAAATGAAAAAAACACCAGCAGAGCTACCTTGGTACATGAGTGTTGAACAGTTAGAAATGACGCTTAAAGAACTAGATAATATGAACCAAATAAGGGATATGAGGCAATTTATGCCTTATTATCCATGAGGAATTGCTGATAGTTGGGAGTTTGATGATAAGCTTGGCAATGAGCTATTAGAGGTCTTAGATTACTATATGAAATTTTGAGTGAATGCACACATGAATTTGTCAGATGGAGAAAAAGTATGAAGTTATTAAATGAGAAGATCGATAGGATGCATTTTGTCAGGCTTGGTTATGATTCATATTCGGAAAGTTATATTGCGCATCAAACAGATGGGGCAAATGATTGGTACTATAAAATTTCAGAGGAATTGTACTATATCTTTGATAAGGACAGAGGTAAGTATTTGGAACAGATAGAAAAGATACTTGAATTACGTGAGAAGAGCGAGCAGTTTTATTTCAGTTATATACACAATTCCAATGTATATTCTGAATTGAATGAATTATATTTTTGGAGAGACGCATGCTTAGGAAAAGAAAAGAATGAAATATATGTCAAAATCGGAACACCGGATAAACACATTCAATTAATATTTGAGAATGAGGTTTGTACGGAAGTGCGGAGAATTTGAAGTTTCGCCAGAGATACCAATTTGTTAAAGGAGTTAAAAAATGTTCCCTAAAATACTTGATGGTGCAGAAGTTTTGTATTATACACCTTATGACAATTTTGGAGAAATATATTGGGATAATGGAGAAATTGCACATTATGTAAAATATCTTGCTATATGTGTGTATCCTAATAAAAATAATGAATTTTACCTATTCTGTTGTGATGAACAATATGATGTTGTTGGAGATTCGCTATGGGACAGTATTGAAATGTGTATGGCTGTAGCGAATACATCGCATGGGGGACAGATTATTTGGATAAAGAATGAGGTGTAGAAGTAATGTATAAAATTGTGGGATATTATATTTGTGAAAAAATAGATATTCCTAATTTTCCTGGTATAAGAGGTGATGAACTAATATCTGTAAGTGGTTGTTTTTCGGGTATACACCCTGATCTGACATATTGTTATTTTATCAATGATAGAAAAAACGAACGAATCGACCTCCATTCCTTGACACATGGGGCAGTGACGGTTCTTAGGAACTAAAAGGGCGCACTTCTATACGCTCCTGTCGAGAGTAGTGCGTCCTGCGGAGCTTCATTCTCGGTCAGCAGAGAAAAACTGCTTGACCGAGAATGTTTCATCACTTCGTTCCGTCAAGGTGGATACACCCCCTTGCACCGCTAATGCGGCTATCCCCTGTGGACTTACCGTACGCAAACGGTTTTGACAAACCGTCCGCCACCAACAAGTTTGAAAAAGGACAGTTATGCACTGGAAAACATATCTGCAACTTGAAGTTGACAAAGTGCATTTCCCGAAAGATAGATAATGACACCTTGCTTTGGTAGAATTATGCTATCAAAACCAAAGGAGGTATCACCTATGAATTTAGGAGAAAAAATCTACAAACTCAGAAAAGAAAGAAATCTCTCACAAGAAGCACTTGCAGAGCTTGTGGGAACAACCCGACAAGCAATCAGCAAGTGGGAGAATAATCAAGGATATCCAGAAACAGAAAAACTGCTGTTGCTTTCAAATGTCTTTGAGGTATCTATTGACTTCCTACTGAAAGACGAAAAAACGGAAAGTAGCGCAGATGAAAAAGGCTATTATGTAAGTAGAGAAATGGCTGTTGGCTATATCGCCAACGAGAAAAAGATTTGCAAATATTTTGGTGCCGGATTCGCCTTGTTTGCTTTAGCTGGAATACCCTACACCGTGTTTCAGACAACGACTGCATGGAAAGTGTTGGGTATGTCCATTTGCATACTTGCAGGAATTATTGCTCTTGTGGTTTCAATGTTTATTTCAAAAGATGAATACACAATTTTGAAAAAAGAGAGTTTGCTTTTTGATTATGAATTTCTAAAGGTACTAACTGACGAATATCGTTCCATGAAGAAAAAGAACATGGTTGTTGCTATCCCTTGCACAGTTCTGTTCATCATAGGTCTTTTGACACTCGCTATTACCGTTCGAGGAATAATTCCATGGACACACTATCATTCGCTTGTCTTTTTAGGATTGTCAGTCGGATTATTCGGCTTTGTATATTCTGCTGGAACTATGGAGGCGTATGAGGTTTTAGTCCATAACGAGAAATATTCAAATAGCTTCTGGTTTAAGGTTAGATGATTTATAGACTCGAAAAAAGAGGTGATGGATATGTGTATGCATTGCAAAAACAGTACAACCGTAAATAGTACAACACACCGTATAGCATCAATCAGTGATCGGGAGAGGGTGCCGAGGCCCCTCTCTTTTTACAGACTCATTGCATGAGTCCTTATAATTATTCGGTTTTTACCATTTTTATACATTTTCTATTATGGGGAGCTTATTTTTTATAAGCTGTCGTGCAATTGTAAACTACTTGAAACTCCTCACAAAGAATTCTTGTTTGTCCATTGAATTCAGTTTTAGTTTCTTCAAATTCTTTTGTAAAGAATTCTTCATGAACCGCTCTCCAATATGAGAGACTTCTGTCTCCTTCCCCTTCCTTGTAAGCGTGTTCCTCTGATACTTCATTAAATGGAACCACAGTGGTCTTAGTGGTTTGAATAATACAAACTGCCTCATCCTTTGAGTCTAAAATAACACTATAATCACCTGGCTGTGGTAATGGCTCTTCTTCTCCTTCCATAAAATATAGATCATATGCGGATGCAGTTGCAGTCTTGATTCCCTTTAATACAAGGTCTGCCAGCTGATCAGGTGCATCTCCAAATCCCCACGCCCTATAAGGAGTATCAATATCTATATTCTCTTTCTCACAATATGCTTTCCATAATTCTTCTGCTCTCATAATTCTCCAATCTGCAAATCCCGATTTGCATAACAGCAGTTTAACATATGTTGATAAAAAATACTACTGCCAACATAAGGTCTACCAGATTACTCTGATAGGCTCAGCTAACAAACTTTTGAATTGGGACTACTTGATTTTCTAATTGCTTATGCAATTCATGAAATGTATAATTATACTGTCTTGATATTAGACACACAAAGGTAAATAGGGACAAATAAAAAAGATAAAATCGTCTATTGACAGAGCAAAAGTCTGTCTGATACAATCTATGCGATTCACTTTGAACTGAAGGAGGTAAAGATAGATGATGAAACGTAAATTGATCTTAACCGGCGCAGCACTGTCCCTGGCAGTGGCTATGACCGGATGCAGCGGTAACGCAGTGATAAATCAGCAACCAAGCAGCCAGGCACAGGAGCAGGCACAGCTGATCAGCATGGAAGCGGCACAGGAGGCAGCGTTAAAGGCAGCCAATATTGCTGCGGAGAATGCAGCGATCTCAGCGACGACCCTGAATGAAGTAGCAGGGACGTCCTGTTATAAGGTTGAGTTTACTTCGGGCGATTATGCCTATGCCTACACTGTTAACGCAGAAACAGGTGCAATCATGGAAATGAGCAGCCGGGATAAGAATGCGGTAGATACCCAGGCACAGACGGAGGCGACAGCCCCCGCTGCTGCTTCTGACACAACTCCGGCACAGAACTCTGCTACGACTCAGTCACAGAGCCCTGCCACGGCTTCGTCACAGACTGTAACCGGCACAGTGAACGAAGAAACAGCACAGAAGATAGCTCTTGAGCACGCCGGGGTGAAGGCAACGGATGCGACGATCACCAAGTCCAGGCTGGACTATGAAGACAGACGCCAGGTGTATGAAATTGAATGGTACGCTGGCGGTAAGAAGTACGACTATGAAATTGCCGTGGATACCGGAGAGGTTTTAAGCTCCGGATACGATGAAAAAACAGCAGGGTGGAGTGGCAGTAATAGCAATAACGTCACTGCCAGTGAGGCAGATGCGAAGCAGACGGCACTTGGCCGTGTCAGTGGTGCAACGGAGAAGGACATCTACGAATGGCAATTCGATTATGACGATGGACGTCCGGAATACGAAGGCAAGATCATCTATGGCGGAACGGAATATGACTTTACGATCGATGCATCCAGTGGAGCTGTCATAGAGTGGGAGACTGAGACCGTCCGTTAGATCCGATCATCAGAAGAAAGGGGTTGTATCCCCGGTAACAATCATGTATAGAAATGTATAGAAAAAGGATAGCGTAACCGCAAGGCGGGAAGCGCTATCCTTTTTCCTGTCTTATTGTAATCTTACTTCAAGATATCTTCGCAATATCTGTTCTCTACATACTTTTTCTGTCGGCAATCTCTGCCATCTTTGCAGCATTCAGTCTGGTATCACCATGCACTCTGGAATAGGACAGATATCCATTCATCCGGTCGATCTTGGTCAGATTCTTACTGCCGCATTTCGGACACACATCCATCTGCAGCTCCTCATGTCCGCAGTCATCACAGTAGGACAGTGAGAGATTTACTCCCTCATAGAAGCCCATATCCATGGCACGGCGGATTAAGGATTTGATCGCCAGCGTGTTATAGCCGATCGGATATTTCACATACTGGATCTTGCCGCCGTTACTTAAGTTCCAGAAGCGGTTCTCCAGATCCTGCTTCTGGATCGGAGTGATGTCCTCGGAGACGTGGCAGTGGAAGCTGTTGCTGACATAAGGTCTGTCAGATACGCCTTCGATGATACCGTACTGCTCTCTAAACTGTCTAATCTGCAGTCCGCAGAGGTTCTCAGCAGGTGTTCCATAGATGGCATAGAGATTGTCATCTTCTTCCTTGAACTCATCCACGCGCCTGTTGATATGCTCCATGACCTCCAGTGCAAAAGCACCGTCTTCCACAAGTGATTTCCAATTATAGAGCATCTGCAGCTCATTCAGGGCAGTGATCCCGAAGCTGGCAGTCGCCGACTTCAGGACGGGCTTGATCTTGTCCGTAAGCTTCAGATGTCCACCGTAAAATCCACCCTCACAATATGCTAAAGGATTCGTGGATGCACGCATCTCCCCCAAATAAGCATAGGTACGGATGTGAAGCCTGCGGATCAGCTCCAGGTAATAATCCAGCACTTCATAAAAATCCCTGCTTTCCTTGCGGGCTTTTGCCAAGATCATCGGCAGATGCAGGGATACCACACCGATATTGAAGCGTCCCACAAATACCGGTTCGTCTCCATCAAACGCCGGGTGCATACCGCCGTGTTCGTACCAGGGAGACAGAAATGCCCTGCAGCCCATGGGAGAGACGATCTTGCCGTATTTCTTATACATACTGGCGACATAGCCTTTTCCGGTCAGACTCAGCCAGTCGGGATACATGGTCTTGGCAGAGCATGATACCCCTGCTTCAAACACATCCTCTAAAGGCCTGCCGGGACCATGGAGGTTCTCATCGTATAAAAATACGATCTTCGGAAACAGCACCGGCTTTTTATGTCCGGCTTTTCCCTGGCCGCCCCGGCGGACTTCCAGCATGGCAACGGAAGCCATTCTGGCAAACTGTCCGGTGCCGGTGCCTGCAGTCACGGTAATGAAAGGATAGTCTCCGCGGCTGCTTGCCACGGTGTTGAATTTATATTCCCAGCCCTGGAAGCCCTGCTCGAACTCCTTCTTCACATCCGCAAGAGCTTCCCGTTCGGCAAGATCAGCAGCGACACCCAGCCGCTCATACTTAGCCAGGGCTCTGCGGTAGGATTTCTCGGCATAAGGCTCTAAGATCAGATCCACACTGGGGACGGTAAAGCCGCCGTACTGCTGGCTGGCGGCACTTAAGACAATATCCCCGATGACATCGAATGCCACATCCAGAGTCTTCGGTTCATTGTACCAGATATTCCCCATCTCGAAGCCGCCGGAGAGTACATGCGCCACATCGAACAGACAGCAGTTCATGGTATCCCTTCTGGCAGACATATCATGGATGTAGATATATCCGTCCCGGCAGGCCTGGATCTCTTCGGTGGTCAGGAAGAACTTCTGGTACAGCTCTTTGTTTAACTGGTTGAAGATCAGACTGCGTTTCGTGGAGACCAGTGCGGAATCTGCATTGGAATTTTCCTTATCGCCCACATACATGATGGCCTGGCTCTTTTTGTAGACATCGTCCAGCATCCGGACAAAATCCTGCTTATAGTTTCTATAATCACGGTAGCTTTTGGCTACGATGGGACGTACCTGCTCGAGGGCATTTTCCACGATGTTGTGCATGACGGAGATGGGTACCTGTGTGGATTCCAGAGCGTCAATATGGGAAATGACACATTCACAGATCTGCGCTTTTTCCTCAGGAGTGAACTTCGTCAGAGCGCGATAAGCACTTTTCCCGATAGCATCGATCACCTTCTGGACATGAAATGCCTCCAAGCTTCCATCCTTTTTGATCACGTACGTTTCTCTCGCCGGAGAATATTGTTCGTTATAGTTTTCTGCTTTGACAGGATTCATAGGCTCACGCTTCCCAGAGACCGTGGAGGTTACAATAAGCATACACGGCTTCCACGGTTTCCCCCTCGCAGAGGGCAAAGTCTGCTCTCGGAGACTGCTCAGGGGTCAGATTCTTATACTGCACACCGCGGTTTGTCTGCACTGCGATCAGGGAAATATAGTGTTCGGGAGTCATCGGATGCTCCACGGAGCCGACATGTACGGAGACGATTCCGTTTTTCACCGTATAATCGGGAAGATGCTTCTCGACTGCGGCATCCACGGTGCCGGGTATTAACTCAGTCATCTTTTCACCGCAGCAGAACAGCGGAACCTTATGATCCACGACCTTTACAGCAACGTTTTTACAATGATTACAAAAATAAAATTTAACTTTCATAGCTTTTTCTCCTTTGTCTGATGTGAGTTGTTTGTTTGGATACTTATAGTATATCTTGTTTTTGAAAGGAAAGCTAGGTGCCTGGATGTAGAATTTAATAATAAGAATCATTACTATATTTGTTGATAATTACTAACTTACTGTCCGTAAAATTAGAGAAATTTCATTGCTCTGTTCCCGGCAACGTGATAATATAGAATCAGAAAGTGGGGTTACAATGACAGAAGAAAAGATGAAAAATGTAGTACAGGATCGGGAGAAGATTGACAGGTTGATCGATGGACTGACCTTGTTTGATGATGACCTGATGAGCAGGGTGTTTGATAAAAATATCGAGGCAACCGAACTGATCCTCAGGATCATTCTTGGGAGAAAAATCACAGTTATCCGTGTAAACGGGCAGGAAGAGGTCAGGAATGCCGAAGTCGGTGGACGCAACATTACCCTGGATGTATATGCAATGGATGAAAATGGACAGGAAATGGACATTGAGGTGCAGGGAAATTCCGAAGGCGCCCATATCCGCAGGGCAAGATACCACAGTAGTGTGTTGGATTCCAAAATGCTGAAGGAAGGTCAGCCGTTCAAAAAACTGAAGGATTCCTACGTGATCTTTATTTACAGGCACGACAAGTTCAAAAAAGGTTTACCGGTATACCATATCGACCGATATATAAGAGAGACCGGGGAAATCTTCGAGGACGGATCACATATCGTATATGTAAACGGGAACTATAAGGGGGATGACGAGATCGGTCAGCTCATGAGCGATTTCCACCAGGTAGACCCCGATCATATGCATTACGAGGAACTGTCACAAGGCGTAAAACATTTCAAAGAAGTAGAGAAAGGACGTGATACCATGTGTGAAGCAGTACAGGAATATGCAAAGGAATATGCAAAGGAATATGCAAAGGAATATGCAAAGGGATATGCATTAGAACAGCGAACTGAAGATGTGAAAAGTCTTATGGAAAGCACAGGATTTTCACTGGAAAAGTCCTTGAATGCTTTGAAAATCCAGGGAGAAGAGAGAGAACTGATTATCGAACAGTTACAACAGGAATAACCCACAAAACCGCAAACCGGGTGGCTGCAAAGAGCCACCCGGTTATTTGTTGTAAGGCAATCCTTAAAAAAACCACCTGCTATGCAGGTGGACAACAATCGCTTTAGCTTACAGTAAAAACCTCCAATGATATAATAGTGTTGGTTCGCCAACCGCACTAATCAAAGGAGGTATCCAAAGTGGATGTAAATAGTTTATCACACAGTAAATGGAATTGTAAGTACCATATTGTGTTTGCGCCAAAGTTCCGAAGAAAAGTAGCATATGGAGCGTTACGTCAGGACATAGCAAATATTTTGAGCATGCTGTGTAAAAGAAAAGGAGTCAATATAGTGGAAGCAGAGATATGTCCGGATCATGTGCATATGCTTGTAGAGATTCCGCCAAACATCAGTGTAGCAAGTTTTGTAGGTTACATAAAAGGAAAAAGTACACTGATGATATTTGAAAGGCATGCAAACCTGAAGTACAAGTATGGCAATCGGCATTTTTGGTGTAGAGGTTATTATGTAGATACTGTAGGAAAAAATGCGAAAAAGATCCAAGAGTATATCCAGAACCAATTAAAAGAGGATTTGGAATACGACCAAATGACACTAAAAGAGTATATTGACCCGTTTACGGGTGAGCCAGTAAAACAAAGCAAATAAGATGAGCCCTTTAGGGCTCTGCAGAGAAATGATGTTGCGGCTGGCGAGTTTTCAACGGGTCTTTAGACCCAGTGCCGGTAACAGCCCCTTATAGGGGCAGAACAAACCACCGGCTCAGCCGGTGGTTATGATTGTTATATGGTTCGCATTGTTATGATAACTGTTGTAAAGAAGGAGCGAACTTTGAACATACAGAAGAAGGAAATAAATATACAAATTGGGAAAAGGTTGCAGACTGCCAGAGAAAACAATGGATATACACAGGAGCTTTTTGCAGAGGCATTGGATGTCGGGGTGGAGCATTACCGAAAAATTGAGGGCGGATTATATGGATTACAGCCGGAAAAGATGCTGATTTTATACGAAAAATATAAAATCGAGCCAACTTATCTGGTTATCGGAGAACTAAATCACAATGTCGATATAGAATTGTACCTTGCAAATTGTAGCAGGGAAGACAGAAATATCTTCCTGGAACGGGTTTTGATCTATATGAAGAAACTGATGGTTGGCAACTGACAGAGGGGGATCACTTATGAGGGTAATAATCTGCGATGACGATCAGCAGGTCGTGGAGAGGATCAGACGCTATACGCTGCGTATGATTGATTATGCGGTGGATTATTCATTTTACACAAGACCGGAAGAATTATTAAAGGAATGTGAAAGGACAGAAAAGAAAGCTGATTTGTACATTCTTGATATTGAAATGCCCGGAATCGACGGACTGGCGGTAGCAAAACAGATTCGTAAAAATGATTCCAGGGCATTAATTGTATTTTTGACCAGCTTTACGAAATATATGCCAAGCGTATTTGAAGTGGTTACTTTTGATTTTATTCCGAAACCGATTACAGAAGAAAGACTCCGTCTGTTGTTTGAGAAGACGGGGAATTTTCTACATCTGACAAATTGATACGTGAACAATCGGCGTCAGGACAGAGAAAAAAACAGCTTACCATCTTTTGATAGCTGCCCTTTTCTCTGGACTGCACACCGATTTTTACCGATTGAACAAAATCGCGTCACTCCAGCCGATACAGTATGGAGTTTCAATCGATTTCCTTCTTCTTGATTTTACCAAAGAATCTATGCATTGGAAACTGATTCCATCACATATTCAAAAATAGTAACCTGTCTTATCGAATGAAGGGTGCACTTAATAAGCCTTCATTCAGACGGCTGTTTTTCAGTATTTAGATTCCTTCGTTCAAGTCAACATGTAGTGTCCTCGAAGAGATAGCGAAAGAAGATTTCCTCCACAGGCTTCACACTTACAGATATTCTTTTTGTAAAGGATCATCAGCTTCTCCGCACAGGTTTTGTCTCGGAGTTTTGAAATATATTGAATGCCGTTGAGAAGCTTCCGGCAGTGAGTCATCTTTTCTTTCTTGTTCCTACAGGAAAGCAGACCATAGTGGCGAATTCGGACAAAACCTTTAGGGAGTACATGCATCAGAAACATTCGCAGAAACTCTGTTCCTTTGATGGTTTGCTCGATATATTTACCACCATTTTTGTAATCCTTTACGGGATAGGAAACGGTCTCATCTGTCATACTGACAATTCTATGATTACTGATAGCGATACGATGAGTGTAACGGCCAAGGTACCGGATCACAGAATCGGCTCCATTGAATGCCTCTTTCGTATATACAACCCAATTCTTTTCGTAGAGGGAATTCAGTAAAGCTTTGAATTCATAATGATTTTTTAAATGTGCAGCTGTTCCATGATACTCAAGTTTTTTATCTTGTACATGTGAACTGGAAGTGCAAAGGTTACTTATACAAAAAACAGGAGAAAAGAATCCAGCAACGTGTGACAACTACTTACAGATGGTTTTGTCTCTGAAAGGGTGATTTCCTGAATCATCGGATGCAGAGAGATAGTGCGACGTGTTCTTGTCTGAACGAAACCAGTCTCAATTAAATCGTTGATTTCATTTAGTGTGGACAGTTCTAGCCATTTGGCAAATATACGGGCAGAAATACCGGTGGAAGGAAGAAAGCACATATTACACATGATATCCTGCTGTTTAAGAGATAAAGTGTATAAAGAAAACAGCGTATGGATATGACTATAATAGGTGGCTTTGCTGCTTTGTCCATCTTTGATTATTTTAATTTTATCTTCGTTATGGAAAGATGCTTTTTCCACCTGAAGTCTTGTTAATAACTGGTCTGGAGTCGAGATTCCATTTTCCAGAAGTTTTGCTGCCAGTTCCACGGCAAAAGTATGAGAGTGAACAGTTTCGATGATCTTTTCAACTGTTGTCCGGTACGTGTCTGCCTCTGAATAAAATGCTGATGCCAGCTGGAAGAGAGCGTTCATCAGTGGAAGAAGATTCTGGTGGATGGTATGGGCTAATTTTTCCTGATTGGAT